>Ga0208103_1000019_pt1 | contig 125591 bp, 105 predicted proteins | sample CryBogmetaGMA75M_FD_184550 | JGI IMG/M metagenome (GOLD analysis project Ga0208103, IMG submission 184550) | Freshwater microbial communities from Crystal Bog, Wisconsin, USA - MA7.5M (SPAdes) | ecosystem: Environmental > Aquatic > Freshwater > Lake | place: Crystal Bog, Wisconsin, USA... | reverse complement strand
CTCCTGCAGGCCCTTGTCGGCTAGCAGCTTTGTAAGTGTATCGGGAAGATTCACCTCAGCCTCACTATCCTTCAGCAGGATTGCAGCTCTTCTTTCCGAAAGTGCCAATGCGTTTTTAGTCTGGTGGTCTTCAGCCACATTGGGTGAAGGAACCAGGATGACCGGCTTACCCGCAGCACATAATTCGGAAATTGCTATCGCCCCTGCTCTGGAGATCACCACATCAGCTGCGGAATAAGCAAGTTCCATTCGGTTTATGAATGCATGCAGACGGATGTCGCTTTTCTCATTGTTTATGCCGGAAGCATTTAACTCATTGCTGAGATTCTCAAAATAATTCCTTCCGCATTGCCACAGCCATTGTATGTTTCCTGCAGGCTTGCCCGAATTGATGCAGTTCAGGACACTGCGGTTTATCGTCCCGGCCCCCAGGCTTCCCCCAATCACCAAAATAGTAATCTTATTTTCTGCAAGTGTGAATTCCTTCAGCCCTTCGTTCCTTTTATCCTCCAACCCTTTCATATCCTGCCTGATCGGATTCCCCGTCAGCACAAGTTTGTCTTTTGGGAAATACTTCTCCATGCCTGAATAAGCTACGCATATTTTCTGGACTTTTCCGGCCAGCATGCGGTTGGTAATCCCCGGGAATGAATTTTGTTCCTGAATAAGAGCCGGGATCTTCATCGCAACTGCGGTCCGCAAAACAGGCCCGCTTGCATAACCACCAACACCAATCACGACATCCGGCCTGAAACCCGCAATTAATTTCCTGGCCCTGATCATACTGGCCATCAGCTTGAACGGGAAACTCAGGTTCTTCAGGGTAAGCCTTCTCTGGAACCCGGCGATGGTCAAACCTTCAATACGATAACCGGCTGCCGGTACCTTCTCCATCTCGAGTTTCCCCCTGGCTCCAATAAACAGAAGATCAGCATCGGGCCGCTTTGCCTTTATTGCATTGGCAATTGCAATAGCAGGGAACACATGTCCTCCTGTACCTCCTCCGCTGATGATGATTTTTGTCATTTCAACATTTATCTAAACCGGGACCGGTTCTGTAATCATTTTATTTTCGTGATCAGTAAGTATTTCCACTTCCGTCCCGTTTTGCGTGTCGATCTCGGTCATCCTGCTTACGCTCAGAATTATCCCGATGGCAATACTGGTGAACCAGATCGAGGTGCCTCCCATACTGATCAGAGGCAGGGTTTGACCGGTTACCGGGAATAGGTTCACCGCCACAGCCATATTGATCATTGCCTGGAATACCATGCTGAACCCAATCCCCAGGGAGAGCAGGGTCCCGAAATTTCCCTGGCATTTGCCTGCTATCCGGATCACACGGAAAAACAGGATAAGATAGAGCAGCATCACAAAGCTGCCCCCTATCAGACCGTACTCTTCAATAATAATTGCGAAAATGAAATCGGAATAGGGATGGGGAAGGAAATTCCTCTGAGTGCTCTTACCCGGTGATTTCCCAAAGATCCCTCCGGAAACAATGGCGATCTTGGCCTGGTCAACCTGGTAAGTGGCATCCGTACTGGCCTTCTCTTTATTGATAAAATGTTCCACTCTTTTCACCCAGGTTTCGCCCCGGGGGAACAAATGAGGGAATATAATGGCAATTCCAAAGATCATAACTACCGAAACAAAACCCAGGCCAATGAGAGAAAAAATATATTTCAGGCTGATCCGGCCAATGAACATCAGGATCATGCAGGTGACAAATAAAATAGCTGCCGTGGAGAAATTCGCAGGCAATATCAGTATCGTGACAGCAATAACCGGAAGCAATACCGGTAAAAAGCCTTTTCTGAAATCTTCAACAAGTTCCTGTTTTTTGCTTAAAACCCTGGCCAGGTACATGATAAGAAAAAGTTTTGCCATATCGGAACTCTGGAAGGTCAGGTTGACGATCGGTACTGTAAGCCAGCGGTTGGCTTCGTTCAGGTTGGTCCCGGAGACCAGGGTAAATGCGAGTAATGGGAGAGTAAGTATCAGCCCGATCTGTGAAATCCTTGAGAAATACGTGTACTTGATAAGATGGGTAAGGTACATCAGCCCAAAACCAAGACCCAGGATGAGCAAATGTTTCATAAGATAATACTCGGTGTTCCCATGCTGTTTTTTATATGCAAGAGTTCCTGTTGAACTGTAAACAGCCAGCAATGAGAATATCGACAAGATGATCACTACGATCCAAATGACTTTATCTCCCTTTATGTTTTTAAATGAGCCGACCATCACACTTTTTTAAAGATCCTTAACTGCTTTTCTGAAGGCAATGCCCCTTGCTTCATGGTTGACGAAGATCTCATCTTCCCTGCATCCCGGTGAGAATAAGGCAACATCGCCTTTCGTACCAAGGTAATATGCAGCTTCCACAGCTTCTGCCATCGTATAGGTGTCGGCTATGGGTATTTCAAGATCGCTGAAAGTCTCATGAATAGCTGCATTCCCGGAACCAAGACAAATAATGGCCTTCACCTTCTTGACAACAACGGCTTTAAGGAATTCCATTTCCTTTCGGGAACTGCCTCCTCCCGCAATCCAGATCACAGATTTCGACATTGTTTCCAGCGCAAACCATGCACCGTTCAGACTTACTGACATTGAATCGTTAATGAATTCAATGCCATGAATATTTGCCACGAATTCCAGCCTGTGCTCGGTATTACTGAAATCAGAGAACCATTCCCTGAAACAGGCCTTCCTCGCCTCCCGGATACGGGAAGAAACAGTGGCGGCCAGATTCTCAGAAATATTCGTGTTTCCTTGTAAAGCCAGGGATTCTAAAGTCATAGTATTTTATTTTAGTGATATGTTGTTTTAATAGCTTCCGGTCACATCTTCACATCGCCGCTACGGTGTCGCTGCGCTCCACCTGAGGCGGCTTATGTGAAATGCTCCCTTCAATAATTTTACTTATCATTATCTTATTTTCAGAGTAACAATGCTAAGCACCGCAAGCATGATCCCAACGATCATAAACCGCATTACAATTTTCGCTTCATGGTATCCCAGTTTTTGATAATGATGATGAAGGGGCGACATTTTAAAAATCCTCCTCCCTTCGCCGAATTTTCGTTTCGTATATTTAAAATAACTTACCTGCATCACCACCGAAAGGTTTTCTGCCAGAAAGATCCCGCAGAAAATGGGAATCATGATCTCCTTGCGGATGATGATGGCAAAAACGGCTATGATCCCGCCCAGTGCAAGACTTCCTGTATCTCCCATAAATACCTGGGCGGGGTAGGAATTGTACCATAGAAAACCTATACAGGCCCCGACAAACGCTGCAATATAAATGGCCAGCTCGCCTGTATCAGGGATATACATGATGTTGAGGTAATCGGCGAAATTCGTATTACCCGACACATAAGCCAGTACTCCCAGCGTTACTCCAATAATGGCCGACGTTCCGCTGGCGAGCCCATCGAGCCCGTCGGTCAGATTAGCTCCGTTGGAAACCGCGATGATGATAAAAATGACAATAGGAATAAATACCAGCCATGTCCACTTCTTTGCTTCCGGACTGATCCAGGAAATGAGCCAGCTGTAGTCGAACTCGTTATGCTTTATAAAAGGGATGGTGGTTTTTGTCGACTTGATCTCGGTCTTCGAAAAAGGACTGATCCTTTCAGAGGCATTTTCAACTTTGAAAATATCCTGGGACGGAACATAAGCCTGGTTCTTTGTCTTTTCCCTGATCACGACCCCTTCGCTGAAATACATTGTGAAGCCCACAATGAGTCCAAGCCCCACCTGGCCCATTATCTTCAATTTGCCGGGCAGCCCTTTTTTGTCCTTCTTGAACACCTTGATATAATCATCAAGGAAGCCGATCAGACCAAGCCAAACGGTTGCAACGAGGATAAGGATAATATAAACGTTGTGAAGTTTTGCGAAAAGCAGGGTGGGTACAACGATCGCAGCAAGAATGATCAGTCCGCCCATCGTAGGCGTTCCCTGTTTCGAGACCTGCCCCACAAGGCCAAGGTCCCGAATCGTTTCTCCCACCTGTTTTTTTGTAAGGAACCCGATCAGCCTTTTCCCGATGATCATCGAAATAAACAGGGAAGCGATCAGGGCAATGGCGGCTCTGAAGGAAATATACTGGAACACGCCTGCACCCGGGAAATTGAATGCTTCATGCAACCATTTAAATAAATAGTATAACATAGGCTATGGTTTTAATGAAAATAATTCCTTCACTATTTCCCTGTCATCAAAGGGATATTTCACCCCTTTGATTTCCTGATAGGTCTCATGTCCCTTTCCTGCAATCAGTATAATATCATTTTCCCTGGCCAGGGTCACTGCTGTTTTAATTGCCTGCCGGCGGTCGGCTATCACTAAAACCTTCGGTGAATCTGCAGGCTCTATTCCTTTGATCATATCATCAAGAATGGCTTCGGGCTCTTCAAACCTGGGATTGTCGGAAGTAAGGATAAGCTGGTCGCTGAGGCGGGCCGAGATCCTGGCCATAACAGGCCTTTTAGTGGTATCCCTGTTGCCTCCTGCACCAACAACGGTTATCAGTTTCTCATTGTGCTGACGGATGTCGTTAATCGTTTCCAGTACATTCTTCAAAGCATCCGGCGTATGTGCGTAATCGACGATCGCTGTGATGTTCCCCTCACCGTTAATATAATTAAACCGGCCGTCGACAGGCGTCATACGGCTAAGTAAGGTCAGTACCTGCAAAGGATCCTGCCCCAGTAAAACAGCGGAAGCATATACCGATAATATATTATATGCATTGAACGAACCAATAAGCCGGAACCAAACATCCTGCCCGTCAATATTCAGATGCAGGCCGATGAACTGGTTTTCTATTATCCTGCAGCGGAAATCAGCCATTGACAGTAAGCTGTAAGTGAATTTTGAAGCTCCGGTGTTTTGGAGCATGACGTCGGCATTTTTATCATCCTTGTTCACCAAAGCAAAAGCTGTGTCGGGCAAATTGTCAAAAAAGCTTTTTTTGGCCCTGAGATAGGCATCAAATGTTTTATGATAGTCAAGGTGGTCATGGGTAAGGTTTGAAAAAACACCCCCCCTGAACATTAGACCGGCAATGCGTTTCTGATCCACAGCATGAGAACTCACTTCCATAAAGCAGTATTCACAGCCTTCTTCACACATTTCATTGAGCAAGTGGTTGATCTGAACAGGATCTGCCGTGGTATGGGTTGCCTTAACCTCACGCAGGTTCACAAGGTTCCTGATCGTGCTCAGTAAACCTGATCTATATCCGAGCTCTGTGAACAACCGGTGTAAAAGGGTGACCGTGGTTGTCTTGCCGTTCGTACCCGTAATGCCTATAAGCTGCAGTTTATGGGATGGATTGTCATAGAATTCCGAAGCCATGTAAGCAAGAGCGAGTGCGCTGTCGGAAACAATGATCCGGGTAATCTGAATTGATATTTCCGCAGGCTCCGATTCACATATTACTGCTGAAGCGCCTTTCTCAATGGCCATATCAATAAAATCATGGCCGTCGGAAACACTTCCTTTGATTGCAAAAAATACATCGCCTGTTGTTACCTGTCTTGAATCGAACTGCAGGGATCGGATCAATATATCGGTATCACCCCTGATGTCAAGAATGATCTTATTCGGCAGTAACCGGCTTAGCTTCTTCATGTTTGTGTTTTAGCTTTTGTAACGGGGCCCTGAAGATCAAGTACTACCGTCATCCCCTTATTTACAAGCGTTCCGGGTTTTACTGACTGATTTACTACAGAACCTCTGCCATTGACAACCACATTAAGTCCCTTTTGTTCAAGTATGAATAAAGCATCCCTGATACCCATACCGCTTACGTCGGGCATCAGGTTCCGTGAAACAGCCTCCGGATACAAAACAATCTTGTTCTCAGTCGGGATGACCTGTGTCCATTCAGCCCTCACATTGACTTTACTGACGCCGTAGCCCAGAGCATTATATACTTCCTGAAGGTCACTCTGCATACCGGCATGAGCAAAGGGCATCAGGCTGTTAACAGTATCTTTTTTAAAAGGGAACAGAATATCTTCCTGCATGGCATACAGCCGATCGGAGATCTCCCTGAACACAGGAGCTGCAACACTGGCTCCATAGTACTTGCCTTTCCTGGGATCAACGATGACCACCATCATAGTGAACCTGGGATCATTAACCGGAAAAAATCCCACAAATGATCCTTTGTATTTTACATTCCTCGTTCCCTGGTTGTATCCCCTGTTGTTTTGAGCAAGCTGTGCCGTCCCTGTTTTCCCGGCAATTCTGTACAACGGACTGTTGATTGCTGTGCCTGTACCACGCAGCACAACGCCTTCCATCATGATCCTGGCTTTTTCCACAGTTGATGGTGAGACAACCTGGGGGTTGAGTACTACGGGGTTGAACTTTTGCACTACATCGCCGTTTTTCAGGATCTCCTTCACAAAAAGCGGCTTTACCATTTTCCCGTTATTGGCAATTGCATTATATAAAGTAATCAGGTGTATCGGGGCCAGGGAAACTTCATAGCCATAGGCAATCCAGGGAAGGGAAAGGTCTGACCAGTACTTGCTTTTTGTATTCTTTATATACGGAGATCTTTCCCCGTCAATCTGAAGGTTAAGAGGGCGGTTGAGGCCGAGCCGGTAAAGCCCGTCGATGAATGTCTGAGGCTGAGACGAATAGATATTATAGATCATCTTTGCCGTCCCCACGTTTGAAGATTTTTCAAAAACCTGCTGGGCTGTCAGAGATCCCGCTCCCATATGATGCGAGTCTTCAATTTTATGTCCTGAGAAATATACGGTCCCGTTCCCGATCTGGATGGGTGTGTTAAGCTCGACCTTCCCGTCATCCAGTGCAACCAGGAATGAGGCCAGCTTAAATGTTGATCCTGGTTCGTTGGCTTCACCTATGGCATAATTAAACACTTCTTCGTAGCTGCCTTTTTTAGTCCTCCCCAGGTTCACCATAGCCTTGACATACCCGGTTTTTACTTCCATTACCACCAGGCAGCCATGATCAGCGCTGTCGGCAATCAGCTCTCTCCTTAAAGAGGCTTCAGCCATATCCTGGAGCTCAATGTCAATCGTGGTGACTATATCAAGCCCGTTCTGAGGTTCGATCTGGCTTTCTATGTCGACCGGCATCCAGTTACTGCCTCCAACCCGGCGCATCATCCTGGAACCACTTATTCCTTCAAGCTTTTTAGTGAATTTACCTTCAAGCCCTACATAAACTTTATTGTCGCCTTCGCCCTTTTCATAACCAATGATCCTGCGCGCAAGTGATTTGTAGGGAAGCTCACGTTCCCACTGGGGGATCACGATAAGCCCACCCTTGTATTTCCCCCTTCTGAATATAGGGAACCTGCGGATCTTTTTTAGTTCAGGATAGGTTACATCACGTTTGATAAGGAAATACCGTTCCTGGTTCCTGCGGGCTTCCCATAATTTTTCTTTAACCTGAACAGGGGATTTATCCGGCGATAGACCAGCCAGGCAAATGGCAAGTGAATCAACCCCGGTCTTAAACACTTCATCCGTCAGGGAATCTGCATTAAGATCCATGTGGAGTTCGAAGATTGGAACCGAAACTGCCAGAAGAGTCCCATCATCTGAAAGAATATTACCACGGATAGCTTCTATCGTAAATACCTTCATCTCCTGCTTTTTGGCCATATCAAGCAATTCCTTTTTTTCGAAATTCTGGATATAAAAAGCCCTTCCCAGTATAGCGAGGCCAAACAGCAATACCCCCAGATAAACAAGGTAAACTTTTGTTAATATGCCTTTCCTGACATCCTGGGTCATCAGTTTCCTGTTTGAATTGAGTCTCCTGAATAAAATATTTTATAAGGAGGGATTACGGTTTCCTTCAGACCAATGGCCTGGGTCCTTTTATTCAATTCCGAAAGCTTGCTTTCGAACATCAGTGATGAGCGTGCTGTAATGTATTCAAACCGCAGCTCCTTCAGTTCAGTCTTTGTCTTCTCAATCTCTTTATATATCCTTTCGGTATTGTATGTGTTGGCAATGTAAAACAGGGTCAGGACAGCCAGGTAGATCAGGAAAGGAACATTGCCGGCTACCGTCTTTTTTGACAGGTAATCCCCACCCAGTACATCCTGGACCCTTTTCCTGCCCCTGTGAGGCTTTTTTACCGGTTTCGTTTTTAAACGACCTTTCTCTTCATCTTCTTTCGGAATGCCGGCAACTTCTTCGCGGGTATCTTTTACACTGGAAATTTCATTCCATTCCGTCTCCACGGCATTTTCCCGCATCTGATTTCCTCTGAACTCCGTCATACTTTTTCCGCTACCCTTAGTCTTGCACTTCTTGCCCGGCTGTTTTCCTCAATTTCCTGTTCCCCGGCAACGACCGCTTTACGTGTTACCATTTTCCATGGAGAAAGCACATTGCCATAAAAGTCCTTCTTCAGTTCACCTTCAAAATTTCCTGTCCTGAAGTAATTTTTAACCATCTTATCTTCAAGAGAATGATAGCTTATTACGGCCAGCCTTCCATTGCTTTTAAGCACATCCAGGCATTGTTTGAGGAAGTCCTCAAGAACCTCCATTTCCTGGTTTACTTCAATTCGCAGTGCCTGAAAAACCTGCGCCAGGTATTTATTCTCTTTTCCCCTTTCGGCGCAGGTTTTCGCGATGGCAACAAGCTCAGAAGTGGATGTAATTTCTTTTTCTTTGCGGGCTGCAATTATTCTTGAAGCCAATTTTTTTGAGTTAGGAATCTCTCCGTAAACCCTGAAAATTTCCACTAGTTTCCCCTCCTGATGCAGATTGATAATAGTTTGAGCTGTTATGGGCTTACGGCAGTCCATGCGCATATCCAGGCTTCCTTCCGCCCGGGTTGAAAATCCCCTCGCCGGTACATCGATCTGGTGAGAAGAAATCCCCAGGTCGGCCAGGATACCGTCAACGGGAACCTGTTTGTGCAGGCGGAGGAAATTTTTTAAAAACCTGAAATTGTGACCAACAAAAGTGAAACGGGGATCTTCGAAGGCGTTTCTAGAAGCATCTTCATCCTGGTCAAAGGCAATTAACCTGCCGTTTTCAAGCTTGTTGAGGATTTCACGGGAATGACCGCCCCCGCCGAACGTTGCGTCAACATAGACTCCTCCCGGGCTGATGCCGAGAAGCTCAATGCTTTCGTTAAGCAGAACCGGCCTATGGTACATCGTCGCGACTGTCGCTTTTTTCCTGTTTGCCCATGACATCTTCGGCCAGAATTGAGAAATCTTCAGGCTCATCGGTCATGAGTTTTTCATACCTATCCCTGGCCCAGACTTCAATCCGGTTGGAAAATGCAAACAGGACGACATCGCGCACGATACCGGCATAACTTAACAACGACTTCGGGAGAAGAAGACGGCTGGCATTGTCAAGAGTGAGTTCCGTAGCACCGCGGTAAAAATACCTCGCGAAATCCCTGTTCTTGCGGTTATACAGGTTCAGACGGTTGATCTCTTCACTGATGCTTTTCCATTCATTCATTGGATACAACACCAGGCAGTTCTCAAACCCCCTGTTGATGACAAACCTGTCCTGTGCCTCCTGTGAGATCTGTTTTTTCAGACCTGACGGAAGAATCACACGGCTTTTATCATCAAGCCTGCATTCAAATTCACCGATAAGATTGGTTACTGGGGCCATTTTTTAATTCAACGGTGCTAAGATACTGTCAATTTTCCCACATTTACCCACATTCACCCACTCGTGTTAATAACTTCTTTTTATTAACAGTATTGTACGGCAGTTTTAAAAAATAGTTACGTTTTAAAAAGCCTATGGGAGTAAGGAAAGAAAAATAATGACGAAAAAAAGAAGTTTGGTGGGGGGATTTTATAAAAAGGTAATTGTTGACAAAATATGCGACCTGAATAAAAGGGATGCTGCCGGTATAGTTAAACTTACCCTTGAGCAAATCATGCAATGCGATTAATCATGCATGGTTCTGATGATAAGAAACTTACCCCTTGTTATTACAGAAGATGCCTGTTGGTATAGTTCGGCGATGTAGATTCCTTCAGGCAGGTCGTCAATGAAAAGCGCGGCCTGAGGTTTATATTCCGTCTGTCTGACTTCTTTGCCAAACGCATTGAAAAGGCGGAGTATGTATGGGCCTGTATTTCCGGATAAAGCATCCGTGAAGCTTTTCCCGTTTTTCAACAGTTCAATTTTAACTTCCGAACCAGCCGGATCGGGATATATCTTTAATGATACGACGGATTCGCCGGACACGTGTTCCTGTATACCCGGAATCCTGCCTTTCGTGAAATAATTCAAACCACCGCTGAAATTTCCGCAAACCAGGTCATTATATCGGGGATCACTTAAAGGTGAAAGAAACCCTGAAGATCTCCACCCGATGCGGAGACTGTCATCTGGCAAGCCAATAATGCCGTTCAGGGAATCAATTTCAGTGAATTTCCCGTTTAAATTGCCGTCAATGGCTGAATAAAGATGCATTTTCCCTTCATCGGATCCGCTGAGAAGGTAAGTGATGTTATTGTGTATGAAGAAATATGGCGTGCAATATCCGAAATAAGAAAGATTATGATTTGTTACATCAACCCCGCCGAGGCTGTCACGTGTAAAAGTGAAGGTGGGATTGCCTTCACTTCCTGCGTTCCTGAAATATTTGATGGTCCCATTCTGCTGTCCGACAACCAGGTCGGCAAGGCCATCATGATCCAGGTCGAAAAGCTGGGGAGCGCTGAATGCCCCGGTTTTTATTTGTTGGAAGTTTTTCTGCGGACTTCCGAAAACGGGAATCCCGGCGCTGTCGCCCCTGCCCTGGAAATAAATGAGGCTGCCATCCTCACAGCCGCAAAGCAGATCCATAATGCCATCGTTATTAAGATCGGAGAAGGCAGGATACAAGCCATGAATATGAAGCCTGGAAGCCTTGGCAAGGTCATTGGTGAGCAGCTCGAACTCAGGGGCTGTATTGTTTCCGGTGTTTTTAAGCCAGGCAATGGAAGAAGTATAGTATGATTGCAGAAAACCACCCTTGTAATCCGAGGAATCGTAGACTCCGTAATTACCCACTGCAATGTCAATCAGACCATCATGGTTCAGGTCAACGGGGACAGGATTTGAACCGGTCCCGAAATCCAGCATTTCCGATTGAAACACATTATCGGTCTGGAAAACAAAATGAGGGTTTGTATTGCTTCCGGTGTTTTTATAGAACCAGCAGCTTCTGGTATTTTCGGAATGGTAATAAGCCGGGTCAAAAGGCGAAACGACCAGGTCTTTTACGCCATCATTGTCGAGGTCCAGATATGACATTGCCGGAAATGAGAAGAGCCTGATACTTCTGTTATAGGAAGGGAAAAGCGTATCCTGGCTCACCATCAGTGCGGAGTCTTTTGTCCCCCCGTTTGTAAGTTCAATCAGGTTCGGGAAATCCACATCTCCCACGATAAGATCCGCCAAACCGTCTCCGTTCAGGTCATTGGCCATCATCGTGGAGCCGGTATGCTTCTTAGGGGAAAAGCCATCCGCAGAAACCAGATCATTCGTTGATGTGTAAGGGCATACGGCATTCAGGATAATATGATTCCCACCTTCGCTTTCCTTGAATTTTCCCCAGCAATGGTCGGTCAGGCGGTAATCGAGACTGTCACAGTTTTGAAACGTTTCTATAGAGAAGTTCTTATGATATTCGACATAGGCGCCGAGACCGAAAAAAGTCAGGAGATCAAGGTCGCCGTCCCCGTCAATGTCGGCTAAGGCCGGATAATCGGCAGAAGTTACCAGGATCCCGACAAAACCCGTGTAGTACCAGGATTGTAAAAGATCGGTCTGCAAGTGAAAACTAAGGCTGCCGGCCGAAGTATTTCTGAAAACTCTTACCCCCCCGTTTGCGTATGTGAAGATATCCATTTTCCCGTCGCAGTTATAATCAGCGGTGATCACCCATTCCTGCATCTCAGGAAGCCGGGATTCGTATTCAGGTGCATACCTGTAACTGATCTGTCCGCTCTCTCCCTGATTGATGAAGGTGAGTTTCCTGTTTCCGTGACGGTCAAAGATGAGAAGGTCGCTGATTCCGTCAAGGTTTAGGTCAATTGAACAGAACTGGCAGGAATTCAATCCGCCCGCCCATGTGTACTTCAATGTGCCCGGCAGGGACGACTGCCCGTAACCAAGCTGGATGCAGGCTAATATGATAAGCAGAGATACGAGATAGGGGATGAATCTCTTCATGGTAACAAGCTGAGTTTATACCCTGTTGTGGTTTCACAAAAATACCTAAGAATTAACTACTTTTGCTTTCAAATTTGATAAATGCCGAGAATTCTCGTGATCGATGATGAACAAAGTATCAGGAGCACCCTGAGGGAGATCCTGGAATATGAGAAGTTCAGGGTTGATGATGCCATGGACGGGGTCCAGGGCCTGAAACTTGCACGGGAGCATCATTATGATGCCATTCTTTGCGATATAAAAATGGCAAAGATGGATGGTATGGAAGTTTTAAGCCAACTCCTCAGCTTCTCAGAAACTCCGGTCATCATGATCTCAGGCCACGGGAATATCGAGACAGCGGTGGAAGCGATTCGCAAGGGAGCTTATGATTATATTTCGAAACCGCTTGACCTGAACCGGCTGCTGGTGACCCTGAGGAATGCGATGGATAAGGGCAGGCTCGTAGATGAGACCCGTCTTCTTCGAAAGAAAATCGGGATGAACTACGAAATGATAGGGGAATCGGAAGCCATGAAAGGCATTTGGGAGATGATCCGGAGAGTGGCGCCGACCGATGCGAGGGTGCTTATAACCGGGGAAAACGGTACCGGGAAGGAACTGGTAGCCCGTCACATCCATGCCCTGAGTAACAGGGCCGACGGGCCTTTTGTGGAAGTCAACTGTGCTGCAATCCCTTCGGAACTGATTGAAAGCAACCTCTTCGGGCATGAAAAAGGGTCCTTTACATCAGCTGTTAAACAGCATAAGGGTGATTTTGAACAAGCCGACGGCGGCACGATCTTCCTCGACGAGATCGGCGATATGAGCTTGTCGGCACAGTCAAAAGTTCTGAGGGCGCTTCAGGAAAACAAGATCACAAGGGTAGGAGGGGAAAAAGAAATAATGGTAAATGTGAGAGTAATTGCAGCTACAAATAAAAATCTGAAGGAGGAGATACTGAATAAAAATTTCAGGGAAGATCTTTATCACCGTTTAAGCGTGATTATAATAGATGTTCCCCCTCTCAGCAAAAGGCTGGACGACATTCCCACACTGGTTCAGTATTTTATTGCCCAGTACTGCAATCAGCAGGGAAAAGCTTTGCTGAATGTTCAGGAGGATGCAATGGAAGAACTCAGGAAAATGAAATGGACAGGCAATATCAGGGAGCTGAAAAATGTTGCTGAACGGCTTGTTATACTGTGTGATGGCAGTGTAAGCAGCGAAGACATCCGGCGGTACGCCAATCCTCTTTATGAATGAAGAAAATTCTCTATATTAAAAGCGGGAATACCACGTTTTATGCTATTGACCAGGCTATCATGGAAGAACGCTACCTCGTTGTTCCATACCAGCTGCGAAAGAGCCTCAGGGGTTGGCCGTTTATCCGCAGCATGTTCTTACTGTTGTTTTTTATCCTGAGAAACAAGAAAAAAGCCAGCGCTTTTATTACCTGGTTTGCCGATTACCATGCAGCCGTCATAGTATTCGTGGCCCGCCTGTTCGGGAAGAAAGCAATCATTTTTGCAGGAGGCCAGGAAGCCATCTGTTACCCTGAACTGAAAAAAGGTGTTTATTATAAACGATTCAGGGGCGTTTGTGTAAAATATGCGCTTCGTAATGCATCTCATATAATCCCTAACCATCAATCCCTTATCTGGCATGAGAATTTCTACTATTCTAAGGATGGCAAAAAGGATGGGATCAAATATTATATACCGGATATTAAAACACCCATGACGGTGATCTCAAACGGAGTTGACACTTCGAAGTTTTACCGTGACAGCACGATACCGAAAGAGGACGACAGGATACTTACAGTTGGCACCATGGGTGGCATCAGCGATTTTTTTAATAAGGGATTTGATTTATTCATTGAAATGGCCGGTCGGTTCCCCGAAAAGAAATTCACCCTGATTGGATTCAGGAAGGAGTTTATGCCATGGATAGAACATAATTACAAAATCAGTGAAATCCCTAACCTGGAGACCATTCTGTTCTATTGTCCCGATGATGTGCTTTTCATGAATTACAACAGGGCCAAGGTGTTTGTGCAGGCCTCGATAACCGAAGGCATGCCTTTCACCCTGAATGAAGCAATGCTTTGCGAATGCATCCCTGTTGGCTCTAATGTGAATGGTATCCCTGATGCAATAGGCGGCAGTGGTGTTATTGTAATGAAGCGTTCGGCGCATGATCTGGAAAAGGCTGTAAGGCAGGCATTACAATTAGACAGCGGTGAGGAAGCGAGGCAACGGGCGCTGGATAATTTTTCGATGCCAAAGCACAGGGAGAAATTACTGGATCTTTTAGGGCAAATACTATCCTGACATCCACAGACATTAATAAAACGAATATTATAACTAACAAGCAATGATCTCCAGGCAATTCTTCAAATCCTCTATGATTTACTCCATCATAGGTGCATTGCCTTATACAACGGGTGTTATACTGATCCCGTTTTTTACAGCCAGGCTGACTCCTGTTCAGTTCGGGATCAATGCGATCTATTTTACTTTCATGTATTTTGTTCAGCTTGTTGCCTCTGCCGGAATGGATACTTATGTAGGAGTGAATTATTTTCAGCAGAAGGATGATCCCCGTCGTCTAAGGGAATTCCTGGGCACGGTACTGATCGTTCTGATCACACTCGGCACTGCTATCATGTTCATCATGCTGATGGGGGGAAGCCTGTTATTCAGGGTCATTTTCAGAGGCGATACAGCCCTGCAGTTTTTCCCGTTTGGTATGATCACTGTGGTTACGGCTATTTTCAACGGTTTTTTTAAGACCTATTCGAACTTATTGGTCAACCAGCAACGTCCTGAAAGATTTTTCTGGCTGAATATTTCAAACTTTATCATCATTCTTGCAGCTTCGCTGGGTATACTTTATGCCTACCCTTATACCCTGAACGGGCCTATTATAGGCCGCATGGTGCCTGCGGTTATCTCCTGCCTGGCTTCGGTGGTCATGCTTACAAGGGAATACGGCCTGAAGTTCAGCCGCAAACATCTTGACGGCATGCTGGCCTTTTGCGGCCCAATGATTATTTATGGTGCAATGATATGGGTGGTGAATTATATTGACCGCTATGTGATAAAATATTTTATGATAGATCCCACTTATGTTGGAATTTTCGATTTTGCCGTAAAACTGAGTCTTGGGATCGGACTGCTTCATACCGGCCTTGTGAATACCATTCAACCGAAGGTTTTCAATATCTGGAAGGACAAGGGTCTGAAAGAAAGCACGCCTGAAGTAAACCGCTATTACAATGCATTTACAGCCATCACTCTACTGGTCCTGCCGCTTGTTACAATTGCAATTCCTCTCCTGGTTCCTATAGTGATTAAAAACCATATCTATTACCAGGCCTTTGCTTTCATTGGAATCCTCTGCCTGGGTTATGCAACAAGCCCGGCGTTTTATCTCTTCCTTGCACCCGTTTTTTATTTTAAAAAAACCAGGGTTTTGCCGAAGGTCTTTTTATACTCAGCCGCGATACAGCTTGTCATGAGCAGTTTACTGGTATGGAAATTCGGCCTTATGGGGGCGGTGTTTTCCAATTTTCTGATCAAGCCCATCCAGGCATTCTTTCTATACTTCGAAAGCCGGAAATTCTTTACCTATCACCTGAATAAGTGGAAGCTGATCTATCTGCCTTTCATCATTATTGTCACAGGGATCCTGCTTTATTGTTTCTCGCCCGACAAAACCGGCCTGATCCCCGGCTGCATTCAGCTAGTTATAACAATTGTTTTGGTTTATTTTTCCTATAAAAGGGAGTTGCTGAATATGGTTATACCGATTTTTAAAAGAAGAGCGGTTTAAGCTTATTCAACCTGGTATGCTTCAGCAACATCATGCCCGGCAACCCTGATGCTTGCATTCAATTCAAATCCCATCAGAAGTATGAACGAATTGGAATAGATCCACAGCATGATCACAAGCAGGGTGCCGATAGAGCCGTATAATGCATTATAACGGGAGAAATTATCCACATAAAAATTAAAACACTGGGTAGTCACAATAATGAGTAAGGTTGATAGTGTTGAGCCTGCTGAAATGAACCGGAACCTGTCTTTACGGGATGGAGCAAGGAAGTACATAAATGAAATTGCAAGAAACAAAACCGACAGGATAATCAGCCATCGTAACACCTGGAGCAGGAAGATAAAGAAATGTGCATCAACGATGAAATCGGGAAGTGCCAGTTTCAGCAGTGTAAATCCGAATGTCATCAATCCTATCGCAATGATCAGAAGAAAGGATATGATAATGACCAGGAAAAAGGCGACAATGTATTGTTTTACTGATGTCCTGGATTCGATGTCATGATATGTGTTGTTAAATGCTTCGATCAGGCTTTTTACGCCTTTCGTTGAAAAATAAAGGGCCAGGAAAAAGTTGAGGATCAGCACTCCGCTTCTAGGCCTTGTAATAATATCGGTGATGGTTTCCTGTACCGATGCCCAGGCCATGTCGGGCATGAAGTCCTCGATCAGTGTCAGCAGGGTTTGCTGAAAATTTGCGATCGGGATGAACGGGATGATCGAAAACAGGAAACAAAGGAATGGGAAAATTGCAAGGAAGAATGAAAACGAAATGGCCGAGGCCCTGGTTGCAATATAGCCCTGCTGCATTCCTTTGAAAAAGAAGCCGAATACATTGTAGAGGGGAAGCCCGTCAAAGCCCGGCAGAATGATCTTTTTGGAGAGTTTTATCAGGAACGTTATGAATTTCCAATTGAGAAATTTCTGCAACATATCTTATCAGGTTCAGACAAAGATAAGCAAAGCCGAAGAGAAGCAGGTTACTTGGACGCAGCTTTATGTTTGTTATAGTCTTTAAGCTCTTTGATCCTGTTCCGGGCATATGCACTGTACGACATCACCTGGGGCAGGTTCTGAGCTGATGCGGAATCGGTTGGCTTCATCTTCATAAACGCCTCATACCAGGGCAGGGCCATCAAGGGTTTGTGCAGGTAATAATCATACTGGTAAGCGATCTTGAAAACAACAGCCGGGTCCTTTTGGTCTGTATTATGCGCTTTTAAAAGAATTTCGAGAGCGGTATCAGGTTTTGAGCTTAAATTGTACGCCCCGGCCAGTTCGGCATAAAGTGTGAGAAGGAACTGTTCGGAAGGCATTATGATCTTCATTGTTTTCTGCAGGTAACACAGCCCGGTATCTGGGCTGAATGAGCGCATGGCCGAGACCCCGTAGTAGAAACAGACTTCCACGTCGGTGGTGTCCATAACATAGGCTTTCCTGAAGGAAGGAACAGCTGAGTCGTACATTTCAAGCTTATACCTGCAAAGGCCAAGGTATTTCAGGGTGAATTTCGAGTTGTCGCCCATCCGCATCGACCGCCTGAACCGTTCGGCCGAGCCCGGGTAGTCTTTAAGAAGGTAAGTGGCATAAGCGTTAAGGCGCATAACAGAATATGCCTTTGTGTTTTCCTTCATAAACCTTGCTGTAATTGAAACGGCTGAATCATAATCTTTATGGCGGATGAGGATGTTGGCTGCTTTTACCATGGTCCCTGCATCGGCAGGATTTATACGAAGTGCACGGTAATAGAAAAGCAGGGCTGAATCGGGTTTCCTGAGATCCTGGCAAACGTTGCCTATCTGTTTCAGCAGGTAAAAGGATGTGGAATCGTAACTGTAAAGCGGGATCAGCAGTTTAAATGCGGCAGGGTTATCCTCAGTCTGGGAATAAATGGCAGCCAGCTGTAAACATACAGATTCATTCAGGGAATCTTTTGCAAGGATCTTTTTATACCAGTGCACCGCCTGTTCAGTCTCGCCGGTCTGACGGTAAAGGCCGGCAAGCTTATTCATGATCCTGAGGTTGCTGCTGTCGGCATGCCAGGCGCGCAGGAAAAGATTTTCGGCTTCCTTAAAACGGAACAGGGCCGACATGGCCTCCCCTTCCAGGAGTATAATTTCGGTCAGGGTCGTGTCGGAAGAAAGTTGTTGTTCTGCAAGTAAGACAGCTTCTTTATACTGGTAATTTTCAATCAGGGACTTTACCTGCAGTGCCGGGGAAGCTTGCTGTGCGGGTAAATTTAAAGAAGCAATGATAAGCAGGACAAGTATAGCCCGGGTTTTCATCAATTTTAAGAAGATTGCTTTTTGAGTATAAAAGTAGGAAATATTCCGGGAGACGGAACATTTAGCAATGAACTTCAGGAACCAGGGCGGGTTTTTGAATGCTTTTTCCGGTCATGTGTTTATTAAATGATTTTTCACTTTTATTTTCCATGACGGCAAGAGTGTTATTTACCGATGCCAGGATATAGGCTTTTTGTTTCTGAAAATGAATGAACATTGCAGCAAGGTTCACAGCAACTTCGACGCCTTTGGGGTTCCTGAACAGGATCCTGAAAAACATCATCCAGTAATGCAGTCCAGTTTCCTTTGAAAATCCTGCCTTTTTGCAAACACGCAGAAAAGAACGCATATAGATCAGCCAGGTGAAGAATGAAGGTTTATGACGGTATGCAGGCCTGATGTTAAGGCTGGTATAGATAACCCTTCTGTAATAATTAGCCGGTGTGTAAACTGAGCCCAGAATCTCAATGTAGTTTTTCAGGACTTCCGACCTGGGGACCAAGGTGGCGAAGTTGAGCCCGCTGGTCATTTGATCTATATCGCTATCGCTGACTGTTTTGGCAGCAAGATGAAAAAGCCTTCCTTCATCTTCCAGCCTGCGGGTAAGTTGCGTATTTGGCAGGGCGTATAAAAGTCCGATCATAGCCATGCAAATACCGGATTCCTGGATTGAATTGATCATGTTGGATGCAATCTGCGGGCTTTCATGGTCGAACCCTACGATATAACCTCCGTTGCTGACCATTCCGTATGAGAGGATTTTGCTTACCGCATCTTCAATCGGTTTGTTTACATTCTGATTTTTATTGTTCAGCGCAAGGATTTCATTTTCGGGGGTCTCAATGCCCAGGAAAACATATCTGAAGTCGCAATCCTGCATGAGTTGCAACAGCTCGTCATCATCGGCAAGGTTAACCGAGGCCTCGGTAGTAAAATAAAACGGGTATTTCCTTTCTTTTGTCCAGACCTTGATCTCCCTCAGTAACTCTTTTACTTTTTTCTTGTTGCCGATGAAGTTATCGTCAACCATGTCGATATGGCCCCGGTAACCCAGGTCATACAGGGTCTGCAGTTCTTTAAGGATCTGCTCATTTGTTTTAAAGCGCGGAGTACGGCCGAACAATTCGATCACATCACAAAACTCGCAGTTGAACGGGCATCCGCGAATGAACTGCATGCCTATCATTATATAATCGCGAAATTTTATCAGATCGTAGCGCGGGATGACCGATTCGAGCATATTGGCTCGCTCAGTCGAAGTATAGGTTCCCGAAGTGATCCCGACTTCAAGGTCTCTGAGGAACATCGGAATGGTGATCTCGCCTTCACCCAGGACAAGAAAATCAGCTTCTTTATAAAGATTAGGCTGGCTTGTAGGATCAGGACCTCCGACAACAACAAGCCGGCCCAGATCATGGGCCCGGCGGATGAATTCGAGCATGCTCTTCTGCTGTGGAAGCATCCCTCCCGTGCATACAATATCAGCCCAAAGCAGCTGCTCGTCAAGCAGGTATTCCACATTTTCATCAACCAGCCTGAATATCCATTGTTGGGGAAGAAGAGCTGCAACGGTAAGCAATCCCAATGGGGCTGCCGGGTACTTTGCGCCAACAATGTCACAGACATCCTGGTAATTCCAAAAACTGAATGCAGAAAATTTTGTCTGTACAAGCAGACATTTGGTGGGTCCGGTAAACAGATCCCTCATTGAAATCCCTTCTCAGTAAGAACAATTCATTCCATGTAATTAAAAAATAAAACCTCTGAAACTGAGCTTAAAATAAGCGTGTTCAGGGATTTTCAGTGGAGCTGGGGGGATTCGAACCCCCGTCCAAACAGGCAGCAGAACTGCTTTCTTCATGCTTAGCCAGCGGTTAATTGTCGGGAGAAGGATGGCCCGCGGCCGGCCGGCCTAAACCGTAGTTACCTTAATTTCGGATGTTCACCGGAACCTTGAACAGCCTATCCCGTCATTTCTGATGCCTCGGTCGGGACGCCGGCAGGAGGGGCTTCCCGGGAGACAACGGTTGACTAATCTCTAAGATCAGGCAGCCAGTCTGTAAGCGAAGTTATCGCCGTTTATTGTTTGTGCAGATTCGTATTTACGGGACTGATCCACGAACTCCCGGCATGCTTACAATCCCACTTCCCTGCTGTCAAAACCGGTCAACCCCGTTTCACCCCAGGTTAATGAGGGCTGCAAATGTACGAAAAAAAGCGAAAAGCGAGAAGCGAAATTTCGCCATTTCGCTTTTCGCCATTTCGCTTTTAATTTCAAGGTTCATCCATTTCCAGAACCGCGCTGACAAATTTCGCGATATCGTATTTCTGAGTCAGTACTTTATACAGTTCACCGATAATCGGAAAACGTTTATCGACGGGAGCCTCCCTGGTAAATTTTTCATAAAAAATAATAGCGGCTGTCTTGCCTTCGAGCACTAATTCATGAGAGACATGCTCGGTGAAAAATCCCTTCCCGATAAGAAGCCCAAGGGTGCGGTTACGGCTGAGGTCATTGAGCGCAGTAAGGGTGAAATCCCCGTAGCCGCAATATTTATAAAGTGTTTCTTCCCTGCCCCCGAAATACAGCATAATATTCATCATCTCCCTGAAAGCCCTGGTCAGGATAAGAAACCGAAGGTTAGGTGAATTAAACTGGGCATCCACAATACCCAGAACAATAGCATAAATGTTTTTGAGAATACTCAGGATCTCAACTCCCTGGATGTCATCGGTTAAATCAAGATATATCGTTGAACCTTTAAATAAAGAAGATACCCGAGAAGCAAACTCTTTTCCCGGATGTCCTAAAGTAAATCCCGTCGGAATACGGTTGATGATTTCCTTTGCAAAGCTAGGCCCTTTTAAAGTACAGACCGGGTTATTAAAATTCATCTTCAGGCAATCAACAACTGTGCTTTCTCCGCAACCAAACCCTTTGGCCAGGTTAACAAGTACTGCGTTTTCAGGAATATTGATCCTGATCGACCCTAGATAATCAAGCATGCTCACAGAAGGAATGGCAAGAAAGATCACGGAAGATCCATGCAACTGACTTGCGTCGGCCGTTGCCCTTAGACCGTTGTGAAGATGATAGCCCGGAAAATATCTTGCATTGATATGTTGTTCATTCACTGATCTCACAACACTTTCCTCAATTGAAACAAGCAGGACCTCCCCGGATCCGTTTTCAGATAAAATATTCCCCATTGCAGTCCCTATGGTTCCTGCCCCGATTATTGATATCTTGTTCTTTTCTTTCATTCTCTGTTCTCAGTTAAATTCCTTGGGAAATGCGGCAAAACGTAAAGTGAAGGAAGCACCCGGCTGATGCAGATACTCATAATGAGCTTCCAGCTGTTCTATAAGGATCAGGATGATCTGGGAACCGGTCGACAAGTTATGTTCAAGTGAAAAAGTCTCCGGAAGACCCACTCCGTTATCCCGGATATTTAAGACATAGAGAAGCGATTCCAGCCCCGTTTCCTCAGCCTGAGATGTTTTGTCAAGGTGTAGATCGATCCAGACATCCCCTTTCCTGTTATCGGGGAAAGCATATTTAAATGCATTAGTGAAAAGTTCATTCACGATAAGGCCCAGTGGCAGAGCAATTTCAATTCTTGCAGCGCATTCCTGTACAGATATGTGAATTGTAATATTAGGCTTGCTGAAAGCACTGCTGATAATACTGGTCAAACGGTCAAGATAAGAACCCAGAGGTATTGCATCAATACTTTGATTAGAGTATAATTGTTCATGTACCAGCGACATGGTCCGTACTCTGAGCTGGAGATCTACCAAAGGCATGTCCAGAGAAGCCGATTTTGCATATTGTCGTTGCAGTTCCATAAGGCTGATCAGGATTGCAAAATTATTCTTAACCCTGTGATGGATCTCATAAAGCAATATTTCTTTTTGCCTTTCATTTTCAGAAAGATGTTTTTCATACTCCACCCGGTCTGTGATATCCCTTACAACGGTAACCAGCTCGTTCACATCCCCGCTTACCGGGTCAAACATCGGATTTATATGGTTCTCCACCCAAAATGAACTTCCATTTCTTTTTCTTGCCTTATACACCAGGGTCTGTGGCGTTTTACGCTGCAGTATGGATTCCAGGGAAGTTCTGACCTGTTTCCTGTAGTTAAGGTCAACTACTTCGAAGGAGTCGGGCCTCGTAACGAGTTCTTCCTCTGTAAAACCATACATTAAAAAACAACTTGGAGAAACGAACTGCATTTTCAGGTTGCTGTTGAGAAGTGAGATGACATCCGACGAATGCTCTGCCAGGAAACGATAAAGGTTTTCACTTTCATTTAACCTCCTTTCAGCTTCTATTGTTTCCCTGATCTCATTTTCAAGCTTGAGGTTCAGGACCTGCAGTTCCTTTGCAGATCTCTTGGTTCTCCCCGTCACCACCTGAACGATGATACCAACAGTCAGGATAAGGAAAAGAATGATCACAATAAAGAGAAGCTGCAGCCTGTGATTGCGCAATATAAGCGTTTGGGTTTCATTTTGACGAGAAAGGAAATCGTGGGTGTTTTCAACATAATGTACCAGGTGTTCAGCCTCAAGGGTTCGTAAAGCCACTTTATTATGGTCCTCGAGGATCTTTTGATGGTATTTGAAATATTCCTGGTAATGCGAAAGGCTCAACCTGTAATTTTTTTGCAAATAATAACAGTCGGTCAGCAAATCATGAGCTTCCGCTGTAAGGGTATTTCGCTTTTCCTGAAGGCTGAGCTGAAGCCCAAGCCTGAGAAAGTAAAGGGCCGAATCATAGCGTCCAACTTCCATATAAGATCCACCGACATTAATAATGGATGAAGTGATCATATATTGAATCCCGAGAATCAATCTCTCATGGTACGCTTTGTTGTTATATACCAGGGTGAGCTGTTTATTCTTTAAAACTGAATACGCATGGGCAATTCGTGTATCCAGAATGCTGATCTGTGTTAAGTCACCGGTTTGTTTGAAAATCGCAGTGGCTTTCTGATAAATAAAAATTGCCTTTCTCAATTGCTTCAGCTGAATATAAGCATCTCCGATCAGCTTATATGCTCGTCCCACCATGTGATGGTTTTTATGACTCATGCTTTGCCCGGCGCTTCGGTAAGCGTAAGCTATAGCTTCCCGGTAACTGCCTTTTCCCATCTCCACCAGGCCTCTTGTAAGATATATCTCTGCCGGATTATCGGGATTAGTTGAATTTTTCAAAAACATTTCCGCATTATTCAGGTATTGCTCAGCTTTTAAAGGGTTATTAAGTTGTAAGAACAACAAACTGATAGAATTGTACACCTTGATTTCATTATCGGCATCATTCAGGGAATGAAAAATATCGAGGCTTTTAAAAAAGTAATCAAGGGCTGCCGGAAAGTTGTCCTTATAGAAATCACTTAATGCATGATAATACAGTGCAAAGGCTTCACCTTTCTTGTAATGGATGCTTTTTGCCAGATTCCCGCTCTGATTCGTCAGTGATTTGGTATAAAGGATATCTTCAGTAAAATGTTTTGCAGCAAGGTTATTCAGGGAGTCGACCTGTAATTTGATGGCCGGAAGTTCCGGTTTATCTTCTGTGGCGCCAGCGAATTCTCCGGCACAGCAGAGGATCAGGATCGTAAGGCAAAGCCTGAAGGATTGTAAAAGTCTTTGCATCATTTATTTTTCCTGTAAATTCCGATCAGATAACTGCTGATGAAGGCTGAGTTGAACTTTCTTAATCCCCTGAACCTGAACGAAAACAACACGGTCAGAACCTGTATTTTAAAATAAACCAAACGGTTTAAAAGGTTCCTGTTTTCCAGTTTCTTCATGTTGAGGGGTTCAAACCCGCCGATATAGGCCCTGTAAAGTGTTTCTAAGCCGAACTTCTGTTCAAAATCACTCCAGCTGCTGAGGTCCATGATCCTGAGGTTATGGGTCTTATACATCGATGGAGCCAGATGTTTCAACACCAGGTGATATATCCCTGAATAATTGGGGACTCCAAGCAATAAGACACCACCGGGCCTGAGAAGCCTCAGGTGGCTTTCCACAACAGAAGCGGGGTCTTCAAAATGTTCAATAAAACCAAGCGAAAAAACAATGTCAAACAAGGGCAGATCTGAATTGTCAGCAAAAAGATCCCGTTCATAAACCTGCACTTTGTAACCTGCCCTGGAAAAGGTTTCAAGAGTCTGTTCATTTCCGGCGCTGGAATAGTCAAGCGAAAAACCATCATAGCCAAAACGTCTGACGAGATAAAGCAGGTATTCACCTTTTGCCCCTCCGATCTCCAGCGCTTTTAGCCCCTTTTCGGCTGGCAGCTGGCTGTCAAAAGCCTTTAATATCTCCTGAACGCAGAGACTGGGCCTTTTCTTTTTCTTATTGTCGGTATCAGTTTCCCAATAGGTCTCCCAGAAGTTCCTGCCGGTCAGTTTTTCAGAGTTCATATACTGCGGATGTCGTTCGGGATGTTTATCAGGCAAAGGTAGAAAAATATAGCGTTTTGCATATTTCTGGTCTTTATTCTTAATTTTGTCAGGAATTCGTAAGAGTATGGAAATTAAAAATACCAAAGTCCTTGTCACCGGAGCGGGAGGCTTCATTGCCAGCCATCTCGTCGAGGAATTGCTGAAAAGGAACTGTGAAGTGACGACTCTCGTGCATTATAACTCGTTTAACCGCTGGGGGTGGCTGGATTACTTCCCTGAAGATCTGAAGAAAAAACTGAATGTGTTCAGCGGAGATATCAGAGATCCAAACGGTATACGCGAAGCCATGAACGGCTGCGAAATTGTTTTTCATCTTGCCGCTCTTATCGGAATACCGTATTCGTTTCATTCCCCGGATGTATATATTGATACTAACATCAAGGGAACTCTGAATGTTTTGCAGTCGGCACGGCAGCTGAATGTAAAAAGAATCATCCATACCTCCACTTCAGAAGTATACGGGACAGCCCAGTTTGTCCCGATTTCCGAAGAACATCCTGTAAATCCCCAATCACCCTATGCGGCTTCAAAAGCAGGGGCAGATTTCCTGGCTCTTACTTTTTACCGTTCCTTTCAGACTCCGGTTATCGTGGTAAGGCCATTTAATACTTATGGCCCGCGGCAATCTGCAAGGGCCATAATCCCGACCATAATCACCCAGATACTTGCAGGGAAGCAGGAAATCTCGCTGGGTTCTCTTTCCCCGACGAGAGACCTGAATTATGTGAGGGATACCGCAAACGGCTTTATCAAAGCTGCCGAAAGCGATGCAGCCATGGGAGAAGTTGTAAACCTTGGCAGCAATTATGAAATTTCAATCGGTGACCTGGCGCGGAAAATTGCTGCATTAATGGGTAAAACCATTGATATCGGCCGGGAATCTGCAAGAATACGTCCTGAAAAATCTGAGGTTGAAAGGCTTTGGGCCGATAACAGCAAAGCAAAATCATTATTCGGATGGGCGCCTGAATATAATCTGGAACGGGGGCTGAAAGAAACCATTAACTGGTTCAGCTCACCTGGAAATATGCAGTTTTACAAACCCGATATCTACACTATTTAACTATCATGAAGGCTGTTATTCTTGCCGGAGGAAAAGGCACAAGGCTTAAACCCTATACCACCGTTATTCCCAAACCCCTTGTTCCTGTAGGGGAAAGGGCCATCATCGACATCCTGATCACAAGGCTCGTAACATGCGGGGTTGATGAGGTTTATATATGCCTGAACCATTTCGCGGAAATCATCATGGCATACCTTGGGGATGGGACCAAATTCGGTATTAAGATCAACTATTCACTCGAAGAAGAACCCCTGGGAACAGTCGCCCCAATAGGACTTATTCAGGGCCTGCCGGAGAATTTTCTGGTGATGAACGGCGATCTGCTGACCGACCTTGATTTCAAAGAATTGTTTTCAGTTCATATTGCCCGGAATGCCTTACTCACGGTTTCCACTTATCACAGGACAACAAAAATTGATTTTGGGGTGCTTGAGATGGATCCGGCGAATAACAAAGTAACCGGGTTCCGCGAAAAACCGGAGTATTCTTTCAATGTCAGCATGGGTGTGTATGCCATGAACCGGAAGGTTCTGGACTATGTACCCAGGAACAAATTCTTTGGTTTCGATAATCTCATGCTCGGTCTTCTTGAAAAGAAAATACCCGTCAATGTTTTTCCATACTCTGGTTACTGGCTCGATATTGGCCGCCCGGATGATTATGAAAAAGCCAATGATGACCTCGTGAAACTTTCGTCTATTCTTTGAAGAAAATACTGGTTACCGGTTCCAACGGGTTTATTGGCATGGCAGCCGTAAAGCGTCTGCAAGCTGAAGGTTTTGATGTGGAAGGACTGGATCTTGCCCAGGGAGATATCACGGATCCTTCTTGTTTTGACAGGTACAATCTGAAACGGTACTTTCACGTGATCCATCTGGCGGGTAAAACTTTTGTCCCCGACAGCTGGAAAGATCCGGCATCCTTCTACAGGATCAACCTCACGGGAACGATCAATGTGCTTGAATTCTGCCGCCGTACGGGAACAGGACTTACATATATCAGCTCCTATCTTTACGGCCCTCCCGAATACCTGCCCGTTGATGAGAATCATCCAGTTAAAGCCTATAATCCATACAGCCACAGCAAACTCCTGGCCGATAATACCTGCCAGTTCTATGCAATGAACTTTAAACTCAGGATCTCTGTCCTCAGGCCGTTTAACGCTTACGGGCCCGGCCAGCCAGCCCATTTTATCATCCCCGAAATCATACAAATGGTAAATGATCCGTCAGTTAAGGAAGTTCAGGTGATGGACCTGAGGCCTAAACGTGATTATATATATATTGATGACCTGGTGGATGCTATTTTCAGGACGATAGAAGGAGAACCGGGAATATATAATGTGGGGAGCGGACAATCGGTTAGTGTTGAAGATCTGATCAAAACAGTGATGAATCTGAGCGGCATCATCAAACCATACAAAGCTAAAGGTACGGAAAGGCAGAACGAGATCTTCGATCTTTTTGCAGGGATAGACAGGATAAAGAAGACCCTTCAATGGCAACCGGGAACAACATTTGAAGAAGGTCTCAGAAAGTGCATTAATTTCTCGAGGTAAATTCCACGCAAACGCAGCGGAAACAGGGGCCGGGGATTGCCCCGGGGTTCATAATATTGATTCTTTCACAGCTTTTAGGCTCATGTCAAGGCTTTCAATATGATGGGTGAGAGCCCCGACCGATATGAAATCAACACCTGTTGCGGCATAATCCCTGATATTGCTTTCATTGATTCCACCTGAAGCTTCGGTCTCAAACCTGCCGTTAATAAGCTTAACGGCCTTTTTCAGATCCGGGGGAGAAAAATTATCCAGCATAATCCGATCCACTCCCCCGTGGTCAACAACTTGCTGCAGCTCTGAAAAATTCCTTACCTCGATCTCTGTTTTCAATTCTTTACCGTTTTCTTTCAGGTAGAATTGTACCGAATCAATAGCTTTGACGATACCTCCCGAATAATCCACATGATTGTCCTTGATAAGGATCATATCGTAAAGCCCGATTCTGTGGTTCAGGCCGCCTCCCTTTCTGACTGCATATTTTTCAAGTTCCCGGAGCAGGGGAGTGGTTTTTCTGGTATCGAGGATCCTGGCATCAAACCCTTCGATGAGTTTAACCATTCTGGCCGTGGCCGTGGCAATACCGCTCAGCCTTTGCATAAAATTCAGCACCAGCCGTTCACATTGAAGAATTGAAGAGATCCTGCCGGATACTTCGAATGCAATATCACCCCTTGCGACACTGTCACCATCGTGCAGAATGGTCTTCATTATTAAATCCTGATCAACATGAGCAAAAATTTTTTCTGCAACATGCAATCCGCACAGTATGCCCTCTTCCTTTATTAAAAGCAAGGCCTTGCCATGTGCCGATAAGGGGATTGTTGATCTTGTCGTATGGTCACCATCCCCGATATCTTCATCCAGGGCTTTAATGATAATATCATCGAGGTTCATATCAGTTTATTCTGACTGTATTTGCAATTGATAGATCTGGTAGTCTCCTTTTCCTTTCCGGAGAAGGAAATACAGGCTGTACTTCTTTCCGCCGGCGGTAAAAGTTCCCATGATGTATTTCGAACCGTCGGCAGAACTCCCTTCCTTGCTTACCGAAACCATACTCACAGGCTTATTGCTGAAAAAGTCCTTAATGATCCTGGAGGCCTGTGTTTTACTGTAAAGTTCTTTAAAACCGGGAATATTCAGGTCTACCATCTCATTAAAATAATTTCCGAGCTCAACCGGATTTCCTTTCTTTATGGCGTCAATGATTTCTGATGAAGGATCTGACTGGCAAAATGCGATGCCTGAAAACCTGATACAGGAAAAAAACAAAATTGCGAAGATCCTGAACATGGTATTTTTTTTCAAAAGTAATGTTTTTAATAATTCCGATATTTGCGAAAGCCGAAAACCCTGCTTGCATGAAGATACGTTTTATTGTCATCGGTAAAACCGATGAAGAATATCTCAGGATAGGAATCGCAGAATACCTTAACCGGCTGAAACGTTACGTTCCTGTCGAATATGAAGAGTTGCCCGCGCTGAAGAATGCATCTTCATTAAATATTTCGGAGCAACAGGCACGGGAAAAAGACATCCTGGAAAAGAACCTGCTGCCCGGGGAGACTGTAGTTCTGCTGGATGAACACGGCAGGCATATGAAATCAACCGAATTTTCGGGCTACCTGAACCAGCGGATGGTCTCGGGAATCAAATCACTGGTGTTCATGGTTGGCGGGCCCTATGGGTTTCATCCGTCTTTCAAAAAAAAGCAATTCGATACGATTGCGCTTTCGAAAATGACATTCTCACATCAGATGGTCAGACTTATATTCGCAGAGCAGTTGTACCGTGCCTTTACCATTCTCAGAAACGAATCCTACCATCACGAATGAAGCCTTGTTCAAGGATTCTGTTAACATTTTTTTAACGAAGGGCTTAACAAAAATTAACAACGACCGTTTTAACAGCTCGCTGAGCTTTTATACATTTGTAGCATCAAATATTAAGATATATGGTTGAGATGGATATTAAAGCCCTGAATGACCGGATCCAAAAGGAAAGCGCCTTTGTGGACATGGTCACAATGGAAATGCATAAGGTGATCATAGGCCAGAAACATATGATCGAACGCCTGCTGATAGGTTTACTTGCCAACGGGCATATTCTCCTTGAAGGTGTTCCCGGACTGGCTAAAACTTTGGCAATTAAAACACTGGCAAAAACGATCGAAGCAAAGTTCAGCCGCATTCAGTTTACGCCTGATCTGCTTCCTGCCGACCTTATCGGCACTCTGGTTTACAGCCAGAAAAAAGAAGAATTCCAGGTGAGAAAAGGGCCCGTTTTTGCCAATTTTATTCTGGCGGATGAAATTAACCGTTCCCCGGCGAAAGTCCAGAGTGCATTGCTCGAAGCCATGCAGGAAAGGCAGGTGACTATCGGGGACCAGACCTTCATGCTGCCGGAACCTTTTCTGGTGCTTGCAACGGAAAACCCTATTGAACAGGAAGGGACTTACCCTCTTCCCGAAGCACAGATCGACCGTTTCATGCTGAAAGTGGTTATCGGATATCCTGATAAAAAAGAGGAAAAACTTATCATCCGTCAGAACATTGGCAATGAAATCGCTTCCGCAAATACTATTGTCAAGACAGAAGATATTCTCAGGGCAAGAGCCGTTGCCAGGGAAGTTTACCTGGATGAGAAAATTGAGAACTATATTACCGACATCGTTTTCGCATCACGCTTTCCGGCAGATTATAAGCTCAAGAAATTTGAAGGACTGATAAACTATGGTGGTTCCCCTAGAGCAAGCATCTATTTGGCGCTGGCTGCAAAAGCATATGCCTTCATCAAGCGCAGGGGGTATGTAATTCCTGAAGACATCCGTGCTGTTGCACATGATGTTCTCCGCCATCGTATTGGTCTCACATATGAAGCCGAAGCAGAAAACATCACATCAGAGGACATTATTAACGAGATTTTAAATACAGTAGAAGTACCGTAAAAAGATAGCGAAAAGCGAAAAGTGAAAAGCGAAATATTTCGCCTTTCGCTTTTCGCCATTTCGCCTTTACAATTATGGAATCCGCCGAACTTTTTAAAAAGGTAAGAAAGATCGAAATAAAGACCCGGGGTCTGTCGAATCATATTTTCTCCGGTCAGTATCATTCGGTATTTAAAGGGAGAGGTATGGCCTTCAGTGAAGTCAGGGAATATCAGTTTGGAGATGATATACGGAATATTGACTGGAATGTGACGGCCCGCTTCAACCATCCTTATATTAAAATATTTGACGAGGAAAGGGAACTCACGGTAATGCTGCTGATCGATGTCAGCGGGTCGAATCATTTTGGTACGAAAAAAAGCCTTAAAGAGGAAGTGATTACTGAGATCGCTGCCGTATTGGCTTTTAGCGCCATCCAGAACAACGATAAAGTAGGGGTGATCTTTTTCAGCGACATCATCGAGAAATTCATTCCTCCGAAAAAAGGGCCGTCGCATATTCTCAGGATCATCAGGGAGCTTGTGGATTTCAGGCCTCAGCAAAGAGGTACGAATCTCACGGAACCCCTGCGGTTTCTGACAAACGCGATCAAAAAACGCTGCACTACATTTGTTATTTCAGATTTCATCGAACATGGTTTTATGGATGCGATCAAGATTGCGAATAAAAAGCATGATCTTATCGCGGTTCAGATTTATGATGAGAGGGAAACCAATCTGCCCGATGTAGGCATGATCAGGGTGAAAGATGCAGAATCGGGAATTGAACAATGGGTTGATTCCTCCGACTTCAGGCAGAGGGCATGGTTTAAGAAATGGAATGACGATCACCAGGCTTTTCTCAACGACACTTTCCTGAGAAGCGGGGTCGACTGGGTGAAGATCAGGACCGACCAGGATTATGTAAAACCGCTGATCAATCTGTTCAAAAAACGAGGAGCAAAAAGGTAATTATATGCGCAGTATTCACATCATCGGTATTGCTTTGTTACTCCTCACAGGAAAGCCGTTATTTCCACAGGATGTCAGGGTCACTGCCAGGCTTGATACCGGCGCCATGCTTATCGGAGACCATGTTGGACTGAAGCTGCAGTTCAATGGACCTGCCGGGTCACAGGTCCTTTGGCCGGTTTTTAACGATACTATTCTGCAGAACATTATCATCATTGGCCGTTCAAAAATTGACAGTAGTTTTTCAAAAAATAAAAAAGACCTGACGCTTACGCAGGAACTCAATCTGACATGTTTTGATACTGGTGTTTATACATTTCCTCAGATCCCTTTTCGCTACAGGCTGCTTCCTGACACTTCCGTGAAAACGGCCTCTACAGGCCTGAGCATGCTTATGGTTCATACGGTTAAAGTTGACACTACAAATGTGATAAAACCGATAAAAGGCCCATTGAAAATACCTATCACTTTTCTGGAGATGCTGCCTTATATTCTGTTGGCTCTTGCTTTGATCGCACTCACACTAATCCTTATATGGTACATCCAAAAAAGAAAGAAGAATGAACCGCTGATCCAGATCAGGCCGAAAGGGAAACTTCAGCCTCATGAAAAAGCTTTGCGTGACCTTGAGAAACTCAGGATCAGGAAACTATGGCAGGAGGGGCATATTAAAGAATACCACAGCGAACTCACTGATATTCTCAGAACATATATTGAGGAAGGATTTGGTATCCCGGCGATGGAAAGCACAACCTTCGAAATTATAGAAAAACTGAAACAGGTGAATGATTTTACTGAACCTGTTATTGAGAAGGTTAAACAAATTCTGCAGCTTGCCGATATGGTAAAATTTGCAAAAAGAATCCCCCTGCCTCAGGATAATGAGAATGCCCTGAACTCAGGCATTGAATTTATCAGGGAAACGACGATACCGGTGAATGAAAAACCCAGGACAGAAGTTTGAACCATGGAAGCCAACAAACTCAATCTTAACGAATTATGCACGGACTGACCTTTGCTAATCCAGGCTTTCTGATACTGCTGGCGGTCGTTCCTGCTCTGGCTGTCTGGTATTTTTTCCGGAGAAAGGAAAATCCTGCCGTCCTGCAGGTCAGTTCAATCCGTGGCTTCCGTAAAGATTATGTCCAATGGAGGCATTATTTATACAATGCTTTATACGTTGCAAGGCTTCTTGCAATAACTCTGCTTATCGTTGCCCTGGCCAGGCCACAGACCAGCCTGAGCAGGCAGTCAATAAATGTTGAAGGGATTGATCTTGTAATTGCCCTGGATATCTCGGGTTCAATGCTTGCACAGGACTTCCGGCCTGACCGGTTGGAGGCTGCGAAGCAAGTTGCTATGGAATTTATTGACGACCGGCCCAACGACAGGATAGGGCTCGTTGTTTTCAGCGGGGAATCATTTACTCAATGCCCTATTACTACGGATCATGCAGTATTGAAAAATCTCTTCAAGGAGATTAAAAGCGGGATGATCGATGATGGTACCGCACTGGGCGACGGCCTGGCGCTTGCCATCAGCCGCCTCAAGGACAGCAAAGCGGTGAGCAAAGTTATCATCCTGCTTACCGATGGCGTAAATAATATGGGCTCGGTTGATCCTCTCTCGGCTGCAGAAATTGCCAAGCTGTTCAGTATCAGGATTTATACCATTGGTATCGGGACTATGGGGTATGCTCCTTACCCTGTGCAGACCCCTTTCGGGATCCAGATACAGCAAATGAAAGTCGAAATTGATGAACCCCTGCTTGTCAAGATTTCACAGATGACCGATGGAAAATATTTCAGGGCCCAGAATATCACAAAGCTAAGGGAGATATACAAGGAAATTGATAAAATGGAAAAGACAAGGATCGATGTAACTGAATTCAGAAAAAAGAAAGAGGAGTTTTTTCCATTGACCCTGATCGCATTTATTCTCCTGGCGTTTGAAGGATTTGCAAGAAATGCTGTTTTAAAGACAATACCGTAATTATATAGAATGTTCAGGTTTGCACATAGTATTTTCTTTTTCGCGTTTCTCCTGATTCCGGTTATATCAGCTGTTTTCGTGTTGTTTATGATCAGGCGGAAAAGAGACATGGATAAATACGGGGAAAGCAATCTCCTGAAGATCCTTGCACCGGAGTTTTCGACGGCAAAACCAATCATTAAATTTGTACTGTATTCCCTGGCTGTTGCCGCTGTTGTTATGGCTTTAGCCGATCTCCAGTCGGGATCCAGGATCGAAAAAGTAAAGCGAAAGGGGATTGACCTGATAATCTGTCTTGATGTTTCAAACTCAATGCTTGCTCAGGATATAAGACCCTATCGCCTCGAACGGGCCAAGCAGGCCATTTTCAAACTTATTGATAAGCTCGAAGGGGATAGGATCGGATTGATCGTTTTTGCAGGAAAAGCCTATACACAGTTGCCTATCACTACCGATTATGCAGCAGCCAAATTGTTTGTAAGCACTGTCAATACAGGAATGGTCCCCACCCAGGGAACCGCTATAGGTGAGGCCATAAAACTTGCTGCTTCAAGTTTCGGTGATACCAGGCATAATAAAGCCATTGTGCTGATAACTGACGGAGAGGACCACGAAGGCCAGGTCCTTGAGCAGGCGGAGTCGGCCTCCAAATCGGGAATCATACTGTATACCATCGGCATGGGCCTTTCAGAAGGTGCACCTATCCCCGTTTTTGAAGGCGATGTTCAGACAGGCTACAAAAAAGACAAGGATGGTAACACGATTATCAGCAGGCTCGATGAGGCCACTCTGAAACAGATCGCCAACGTTGGGAAAGGAATGTATGTAAGGGCCAGTAATTCCGATGCCGGGCTGAATACTGTATTTGAAGACCTTGAAAAGATTGAGAAATCAGATATAGAAAGCAAGCAGTTCTCTGATTTTGAAAGCAGATTCCAGTATTTTGCAGGTCTCGCCCTGCTAATACTTGTACTTGACCTTTTTGTTTTTGAACGGAAAACGAGATGGATCAGGAATATTAAATTATTTGAGGATTTTTAATTATGAGGACAACGCTGATTTTATTGTTGCTTTCGTTAATGCTGAATGTTCCTGTTTTTGCACAAAAGGAAAATACCCTGTTGCGCAAAGGCAATACGCAGTATGACAAGGGGGACTATAAAGAAGCCGAAAAGGATTACCGCAAGGCATTGGAAATTAATAAGGAGTCGGTTAAGGGAAAATTTAACCTGGGTACTGCCGTTTACAAAGAAAAGAATTTCGAAGAAGCAGCCAAACTTTATGGAGACCTTTCCTCGAAGAACCAGGACCGGGATATCGAGGCACAGATCTACCATAACCTTGGTAATTCTTATCTTGAAGCCAAACAGTATGATAAAAGCATTCTGGCTTATAAGAACTCTCTGATGAATAAGCCCTCGGATCTGGACACCAAATACAACCTTGAATACGCAAAAATGATGCTGAAGAAACAGCAGGAGCAGCAGCAAAAAAAGCAGGATAAACAAAATCAGGATAAAAAGGATCAGAAGAAAGATCAAAAGAAGCAGGACCAGAATAAGCAGGATCAGAAGAACCAGCCCCCTCAGGATCAGAAAAAATTGAGCAAGGAAGATGCAAACAGGATGCTTGAAGCATTGAAGAACGATGAAAAGAAGACGATGCAAAAGGTGAAAAAAGAAAAGGCCAAGGTTCAGGTCACGGGAATTGAAAAAGACTGGTAAGATGGTTTTTGTAAATTGCGATAGGTAATTCGTGTACAATAATATATATATGGTGTTCAGAAGGTTTTTATTGGTTGTGGGATTCTTTGCAATTCTTGCAACAGGCTTCGCCCAGGATGTTTCTTTCCAGGGTTCGGCAAAATCAACTGTAAGCCTGGGTGAATCTTTTACATTGACTTATACCCTGAACAGCCAGGGGACTGATTTCAGGGGACCAAGGCTGAGTGGCTTTGACGTGATCAGCGGCCCTTTTACTTCGACGTCTTCGAGCATTCAGTCAGTCAACGGCCGAACTACTATGTCGGTACGTTACTCTTTCCAGTATATCCTTCAGGCAAACAAGGAAGGGACCTTTGATATTCCTCCCGCCACAATTACGATAGACCGGCGCACCATAACATCAAACTCTCTCACGGTCAAAGTGACGAAAAATGGCTCTGCGCAAACCGGGACAAGCCAGGGACAGCCGTATCAAAATACACAGCAGCAGGGCAATATTCAGACTAACCCTAATGACGTTATGCTGAAAGCCTATGTAAGCAATTCCAATCCTCAGCAGGGAGAAGGGATAACAGTGACATACAAAATATATACGAAAGTGCCTGTTTCGCAGATTATGTTCACGAAGGAACCTTCATTCCCGGGATTTTGGTCTCAAAACCTGACTAAAGAAAAGGAAAAACTTCAGCAATATAACCAGGTCATTGATGGCCAGCAATATATTGTGGCAGATTTACGCAAGTATACCTTATTTCCCCTTAAAAGCGGAAAGTTAACAATTGAACCTCTGGAACTTGAGTGCCAGGCACAGATCAAGCGTCAGAGTAAAACAAGAACCGGAGATCCTTTTTTCGACGATTTTTTTAATGACAGTTTTTTTAACACCTCTTATACACCGGTAGAGAAATCACTTCGTGCCAGCGCTCTGGTGGTCAATGTCAGGCCTTTGCCTGCGACCGGAGTTCCTGAGGATTTTGCAGGAGCCGTCGGGAGTTTTAATTTCCATACTGAGCTTGACAGGACCCGGGTCAAGACGAATGAGGCAATCAACCTGAGATGTGTTGTTAGCGGAGAAGGGAATCTCCAGCTTATTGACAAACTTAATATTACGTTCCCGCCTGATTTTGAGACATACGATCCTAAAGTTTCCAATGATATCAGATCTTCAGAAAAAGGTGTCAGCGGTTCACAGGTATTCGAATATCTGATCATACCCCGCAAACCTGGAAAATTCAACCTGAAACCGATTTCCTTTTCATTTTATGACCTGAAGAAAATGAAATACGTGACCCTTACAAGCCCTGATTATACCATCGAGGTTGAAAAAGGGACAGGTGAGGCGGCAAATGTTACATATACAGGAGCCAACCACGAGGAGATCAAATATATCAGCAGTGATATCAGGCACATAAAGAACCAGGTATTCAGTCTTTCAAAAAGCGGGGAATATTTTTTTAGTTCTTTGGGATTCTTTCTTTGTCTTATTGTCCCTCTCCTGTTATTCTTCATCTTTATCATGTTATTCAGGAAATTCAGTGAACGCAGAAGTGATGTGATGTTGATGAAGAACCTGAGAGCGACCAAAGTAGCCCGTAAACGCCTTAAAAAAGCCGAACTTTATCTGAAAGAAAAGAAAACGCAGGAGTTTTATGTTGAGATTTCCCAGGCTTTATGGGGGTACCTCGGGGATAAATTCAGCTTGCCAATCGCAGAACTTTCCATCGACACTGTAAAGCAAACTCTGATTAAAAAAGAGGTGGGTGAAGAAATAATCCAAAATTTTATTGATACTTTGAATAATACCGAATATGCCCGGTTTGCACCCGGGGAGAAATCGGTAAATATGGAACGTGTTTATAATGAAGCGCTTGCAGTAATTTCAAGAATAGAAAGGGAACTGAGATGAGCGAAAAACAAAATTTATTGGCATTCCTGAAAAGCTTGATCTTCCTGTTATTGCCGGTTTTTATTGCAGTAACCGCGTATTCATCCGAAAATCAATTATTGATTGCAAAAGGAAATACTGCTTACTCTTCAGGGAAATATCAGGAAGCGATCGTTACATATTCATCACTGGTTTCACAGGGACTCGAATCTACTGAACTGTTCTATAACCTGGGCAATTCCTATTTTAAACTCAATGATATTCCACATGCCATACTTTGGTATGAACGTGCCAAACGTCTTGATCCCGGAAATGAGGATGTTAATTTCAACCTGAACGTTGCAAACAGCAGGATTACCGACAAGATTGAACCACTGCCCGAATTTTTTGTGAAGCGCTGGCTGAAACTCGTTTCCGACCTGTTCCCGATGGATACCTGGGCAATTGCTGGTGTCGCTTTTCTCATCGCGTCACTGTTCATGTTTTTGTTGTATCTTGCATCGAGGGTACTTCTCATTCGTAAGTTAGGTTTCTGGCTGGGGTTTTCGACATTGCTTCTTTCTGTTGTTTTTCTTTTCTTTGCTTGGGGGAGCTACCGCTCCATGAAGTCCGACCAATCAGCTATAATCATAAATCCCACCGTAACAGTCAAAAGTTCGCCCGACGAAAAAAGCACCGACATATTTGTTATCCATGAAGGGTGCAAAGTTCAGATCGTCGATCATATCGGGAACTGGTATGAAATCCGCATCGTGAATGGCAGTGTAGGCTGGGTTGAACAGGATAAATTTGAGAAGATTTAAGAGTACTTCTCATCAATAATTTTTCCATCCGATTTTTTTTTTGCAGTTAAGGTATTTTAATTTATATTTGTTCGTTTAAAGGAGAAACCGTTAAATCAAACCTAAAACTATGAAAAATAGACATTTACTCTCTCTATTACGGACAGCTTTTGTTGGATTGTTTTTACTCGTCCTTGCATCAGTTATCTTTGCCGGCAACCCTGTTGTCAAAGGAAGTACACGAAATGATGATCCTTATTTTCGTCAGAAAGCAAATCAGACCACTGGCGTTATTTCAGGGACTGATGTGCTGAAAGCTCAGTTACAGGCAGAGCAGATGCATTTAAAATCCTCATCAAGGCTCAACCTGGATTGGGCTCCGCTTGGTCCGACAAATATTGCCGGGCCTGTTTGGTCTGCAATTTTTGACAACCGTGATGCAACGGGTTCAACTATTTATGCAGGAGCTCCTGACGGTGGCATCTGGTATTCGACAACTTTAGGTTTGACATGGCATGCAGTTGGTACCCCTGATGGGAATATCCCAAGGGTTTCCTGCCTTGCCCAGTCGAAAAGCGGTGTTTTTTATGCCGGCACCGGCCAGGTTTTTAAAAACAGTTATGACTATGGAAACGGGCTTTACCGGTCTACCGATGGCACTAATTTTACCCTTGTCCCCGGCACCGCGTTCAATGCGCATTGGTTGGGCATTGCCCAGCTTGCTTCCGATCCCAGGAATGAGCGCATGTATGTCGCCACAATAGGAGGTATTTATTATTCTGATAACGGGACAGACTGGATCACTGCTAAGCCCGGTTATGCAAATGATGTTGCTGTGGGCAGCGACGGAACGGTTCTTGCTGTCGTTGATGATTCGGTTTATGTTGCGAGGGCAGGGGATATAAATAACTTCGTTCTTCTCAGCACAGGTGATTCAACTAAACTTCCAAATAAGACCATAGGATGGAACAGGGTTGCAATTGCTCCTTCCAATCCTCTCGTGATGTATGCCTCCATAATTCTTCCTTCAGGATTCATGAAAGGCATCTACAACTCGGTAGACGGCGGAGATACATGGACATTGATTTTCCCGGCAAGCGTTTCAATGGAACCATACGGAATTAACGGCTTTAACGATAATGCAATTGCAGTTGTACCGAATAATCCGGATCAGATCTTTATCGGATCAAAAAAAATGTGGAGTGGCAAAAGAGTTGCCGATCAGAATTATTTCGACTGGGAAATCGTAAGCGACGGTTCCATCCCGCCATCAGACGTAACTTTTGCACCAAATTACCATCATCAGTATTCATTCCAGCCTGGTAACAGTGGCCGCATGGCATTATCTACGGATGGAGGAGTTGCGATGGCAACGATCAGGCCCGGACAAATTGTATATCAGACTTCACCCCTGAACATGCAAATTGGCCGTTTTTGGACTTTGGCGAATACCTACAATAAAAATTATGTAATGGGGGGGGCATACCATAACGGGTCAATCGTTGTTGGAGCATATTATCCCAGCCTTGTCAACGATCCTTCGAACGGTGTTCAGATTTGGAAGGATGGCAATAGTTATGGCGATGAAGGCCGCACGGGAGGCTCCTGTGTCTGGAGTAAGATCAACCCGAATATCGTTATCTATACGAATACCGACTCCAATAGCTCAACTTACCGTACCATGCGCCGTCGTGAGCTTACCGACCTGACATATGACAATGATCCTCTCGGATCTGATATCCTTGTTACAAGTGCTGTAAATCTCCCGATCGCTCTTGCCGAAAGCTTTGATTATATTCATTCTTTCGACAGTGTAAAATATTACAACAAATCAGACAATCCGATTCCGCCCCAGACCCCACTCACTGTAAACAGCAAAAACGGTAATTTCCCGTTTGTATATACTACTGCAAGCATCATTCCTCCCCATGACAGCTTAATGATAGCTGACCCGATTGCCGCCCGTTTCTTTATGTGTACGACAAAAGGAGGCCAAAAAGGCGTTTTCATGTCAAAGGTTGTGCTGCAATTTGACCATAAAGCTCAATGGTTCCTCGTATATAAGGACATTTCCCCGGTTTCCTACGGCGATATCTCTACTCTTGCAGTCTCGAACGACATGAATACCCTCTGGATGGGAACAACGCAAGGTCATTTATACAGGGCAAGCAACCTTCTGATGGCACATGATTCAGCCACTGCTGATTATAACAGCCCCACGTTTATTATCAGCAACGACACCTTACAGGGAACTCCGTTTTCAGGCAGGTATGTAACCGCCATCTCTGTTGATCCGAATAACCCGAATCACGTGATGGTGACTTTGGGGAATTATGGAAATGCGAATTATGTTTACCAGACTCAAAATGCCCTTGACCAGGTGCCTGTATGGCATGATGCAACCGGGAACCTTCCTGGAAGTCCTGTACTTAGCGGGATCATCGAAATGCATAATGCAAATAATGCAATCCTTGGAACTGAATGGGGCATTTATACAACTTCGAATCTTACCAATGCTTCCCCTACCTGGGAACCCGATATGGCCAACATGGGGAATGTTCCGGTACCAGTCCTTTCACAACAGACAATTCAGAATTATTCCATTCTGAATTACGGTGCAGTTTATGCTGCTACCTGGGGACTTGGGTTATACAGAGACACCACCTATCTTACTCCGGTTGGGGTTGATCCCGGACCTTCATCGGGAAGGAATAGCCATGAACTGAAAATCAGTCCAAACCCTGCAAGAGATTTTGTAAGCATTACATATACTCTGAACCAGTCATCCAATACCGAAATATTTGTATATGACCTTAATGGAACACTGGTTATGAGCGGCAGCCTTGGAACTAAACCCCAGGGAGAGTCAACCTCCCGTATTGATCTCACTTCTCTTCCATCAGGCATGTATATTATTCGTATAAATAATTCTTACGGTAAAGTTGTCAAGCAGTAATTATCAATAACAAAATAAAACTCCAGATATGAAAAGATTTTTATCCATCCTCTTGCTGTCACTCTTTGCCGCTGCTACCATGGCAGGAACAGAAGTATATGCACCCACTCTGAAATCACCGGCAGACAATTCCATAAACCAGATGCCAAATGTGATTGTCAGCTGGAATGCCATTGTCGGCAGTACGGGATTGCAGTATGAAGTGCAGCTTGATACTATCGCAAGCTTCAATTCGCCTAAGCTTACCGATACAACACTGACATTGTTGACGGGCTACACCACCCATGAACTTCTGTTTGCTAAAAAATATTACTGGCGTGTCAGGGCAATTGACCTTCAACAAACATCGGCATGGTCGACGGTCAGGACTTTTACTGTTTTCAGCCAGGTTACTCTTTCTTCCCCGAAGAACAATGCAACCAATGATACTCTCGGACCTTACCAGGTCCTGATATGGTCAAATCTCATCCTGGGTAAAGCAATCACCGGTATAAAATATTATGATGTTCAGGTTGATACGACATCGAATTTTAATTCCACTCAGTTGCATTCAGGATCTGTTGCTTCAGGCACTACTTATTTCAGGGTCAGTAATCTGAGATTCGGAACTAAATATTACTGGAGGGTTCGTGCACGTCATGATTTGAGTAACAGCCTGTGGTCAATAGTCTGGAATTTCACTGTTGCCAATGTACTTGTACCGTCCTTACCTACTAACAATGCAGTAGATCAGATGCTTAATGCGAAACTTACCTGGAAAGCCATTAAAGGACTCCTGGGATATGAATACCAGCTTGCTTTGGATCCTGGTTTTATAACTGTTGTGGCAGCCTCTGAGGTGGATACAAACTTTGTATACAGCCAGTTCACAAGGTTCGGAACAAAATATTACTGGAGGGTAAGAGGCAGGCACATCTCAGATACTATGGCATGGTGTAACAACTATGCTTTTACTACTATCGATTTAGTAAAACTTACAGCCCCTTCGAACAACTCGACAAATATTGCAGTAAAACCTACAATGAAATGGACCAAGCAAACAGGGATTGTTAAGTTTCAACTGCAAATCGATGAAGACCAGTCCTTCAGCGGTCCCTTTTTAGACGTAAAGCTGTCTGACACCCTCACCCTGTATGTTTTGACGAAAAGAATGAACAATGCCACGAAATACTACTGGAGAATGAGGGCTTTCTCTGATTCGCAAATCCCCGACACCAGTAACTGGAGCCTTGTTTGGAATTTTACGACCCTGCCATCGACAGGGATTGGCGAAAACGGAGTGCTCACAGCCAGTATTTATCCCAACCCTGCTTCAGGAAAGGTTAACATAAGGCTGGATGCAGAAGAGCCCGCAACATTGCAGGTGGCTGTCATTGATCTGCTTGGAAGTACTTTTATCCGTGAGCAATTTGAACTGGTCAGCGGAACCAATGTACGGGAAATCAACCTGACAAACCTGAGTAAAGGAATCTATATTGTACGCCTTTCCTATAATGGAACAGTCGTTAACCATAAGCTGATCGTCGACAGGTAGGAATTTATTTGTTTTCGAGACTTTTTTTAAATTCCCCGAGGACGATCAAATCCTCTTCAGTGATATAGTTGATATTGAAGGCCTTTTTGACCAGATAATCAAAATCGGTAAGGGTGATCAGTGGGCAATTTTCCTTTTGAAAACTGGATTGCGCAATACTCAGATTATATGTAAATATTGCAAGCATACCTTTAACCTGGCAACCCACTCCTTTTAGTGCACTTACAGCCCCCAGACTGCTTGAACCGGTTGAAATGAGATCCTCTATAATGACGGCCCGCTGACCGGAACGGACTTCGCCTTCGATCTGGTTTGTAAGGCCATGCTCTTTTTTCGATGAACGAACATAGGCAAAAGGTAAAGCAAGTTCCTGTGCGACCAACGCACCCTGAGGTATCCCGCCGGTTGCAACTCCAACGATCAGTTCAGGTTCCCAGTTATTCTTTTCGATCGCAGCCACAAAATTTTGTCTTATAAAGGTCCTGATTTCAGGATAAGACAGTGTAATTCTGTTGTCTGTGTAAATTGGGGATTTTATTCCTGATGCCCAGGTGAATAAATTCTTAGGGCTCAATTTAACTGCCTTTATTTTTAACAATAATTCGGCAGTTGTCAACGCAATATTTTCATTGAATATCATATTTGCAGTATTTTTTTGCATCAAATTTACACAAAAAATGGAAGCTGTTCCTGTCATCTCAATTTACTACCTTTGTTTGTTATAAAACGGCCTGCAAATGAAAATTGATATATACTGCAACGAAAGCCTCATCGTTCTCATAGATACCAGGCCGGTAATGAAAAAGGATGGTGAAGTTCAGGTTCAATATCAGGGGAAAAAAGCTCTGAAGGAGATCGTTTTTGAGTTCGAGAAGACTGGTTTAAAAGGTATATTGTCTGTTTGGTCGGAGGATAAATTCAAGCAGATGGTAAAGACTTTTTTTGCCCTTCATGAAAAAGTCGAAGCTGCCGGAGGGGTTGTTTTCAATGAGCATGAAGAATTGCTGGTTATCCACAGAAATGGAAAATGGGATCTCCCGAAAGGCAAAATAAACGGTAAAGACCGGCGTAAAGCCTTAAGCAATAGATCAGGCAAAAATGGAAAATCATCTGCAATGGACCTTGTTGAACGAATCGCACGAATAGCTGCCATCAGGGAAGTCAAGGAAGAGACAGGCTTAAAGAACCTTACAATATCGTCAGAGCTATTCGTTACATACCACATATATTTTAATAATGATCGGAGAATCGTCAAACATACACGCTGGTTCAGGATGGAAGCTACAACCGAAGACAGCCTGAAACCGCAAATTTCCGAGGGAATTATTATTGCGCGCTGGATACCGGCCAATTCACTTGGCTGTATTTTTGCGCATACATACGAATCCCTGAAACCTCTCATTAAATCGGTAATGTAAAATACCTGATCTTAAGAACGTAGTATTATGGACCAGCATTTAATCAAACCTTCCGAGCTGATTAAGGCGTTTATTCGAAAATCCTCCTTTAAACAGGAAGTCTATCTTAAAACCCTTGAAGTATTCCGGCAGTTTAAAAAGGAATGCGAGGGGTTTATCACTTCCAATCAGGAGACTGTGCTGCGATCAAAAAATCCATTGCTCTTTGAATATAAAGAAAGAGGAGACTTCCAGTTTGAACTCCGGTTTGGATCCGATATTCTTATCTTCATGATGCATACGAATGTGTTTGAATTTCCGCGTGATCATGAAGTTATGAAAACCGATTATATCAGGCAGGATAAGCTCCGTTCGTATTGCGGCAATATCATGATTTTTAATTTTCTTGCAGATTCATTCAAATACAACCGCTCCAACGATCTGGGTTATCTAATCGGAAGGGTATTCGTGAACCGTGAACTTCATTATTTTGTGGAGGGGAAACGCGAACTGGGCATGCTGTATAATAATTTCGCTCATACCAGGTTGAATCAGAAGACTATAAGATCTATAATATATTCCAGTATTCTGTATACTATTAATTTTGATCTTCTGACTCCCCCTTTCGATAATCTCAAAGAAGTTACACAACTTGAGATGCAATCGCAGATGGATTCAATGGCAATCAGAACAGGCAAGAGAATTGGTTTCAGGTTCCAGGCCGACGGGCTCGAGCAAAACGGGTGAAAGTCTTTATATATTCCGATCTGTGCTTTTCTATACTCATTATCGCTTATTCAAGCGATAATATTGATAAATTCAGAGAAATCTTCTCCTGATCCAAAATCGGATCTTTTTCCTTTTATAGTATTGAGATTGTTTCAAACTGACAATCAAATAATTAAAAATGTCGTACCTTGCTTTTGATTTTTATAATTAATTATGGCTCGTCCTTTGTTTCGTCTTATCATACAACAAGTCAATAAAACTGTTTCTTTATCAATGCCGGTCTTCAGGATGATTCAAGGCATGGATTGACTTTTTTAATTGAACAAGGTTATCTAACCAACAAAGAGTGGAAAAATCAGGAAAAGATGGTCTGACAAAACCACTGGACGACCCGCCACGACTACCCGGCCATTCCGGCAAGGAGATGACGCAACTCGTTCTGAAGCTTATCAGGCCTTATTATGCCTGGTTGGTTGTGATCTTCTCAGCGATGCTTCTTGAGACAGCAATGAGCATAGCTGCACCCTGGCCGCTTAAAATTATTATCGATAATGTGATCGGGAAGCACAAACTGCCTGAATTTATGGGGTGGCTTCGTGATTTTTCATTTGGCGAAAATACGATGGCGCTGGCCGGTGTGGCCGCAGCCATTACGGTTCTGATTGCAGTGATCGCTGCGGTTGCGGGCTATATTGACAACTATTTTACTGAAAGTGTAGCTCAAAACGTTGCAAATGATTTGCGCCAGAAACTTTACCATCATCTTCACCGCCTTTCGTTGAGATATTATGACACACACAAAATTGGCAACCTGCTTAGCACCATTACATCTGATGTGAGCACCGTGCAGAGTTTTGCTTCAACCGCACTGCTTAGCATCCTCATTGATTCGCTCACAATCGTGGGTATGGTTGGGGTCATGCTATATCTGAATTTTGACTTTGCGCTTGTTGCTGTTGGCGTGACACCCTTCCTTTTACTTTTTGTTGCACGTTTCAAGAAGGCGGTAAAGAAGGCCACACATGAGGTGAGAATACATCAGAGCGATATCCTTGCCGTTGTACAGCAGGGGTTGGAATCAGTGCGATCGGTCAAAGCATTCGGCAGGCAGGATATGGAGGAGGGACGTCTCAGGGAGGCCAGCATGGAGACCGTACAGGCAGCGCTTAAGGCAAGACGTGTCAAATCTCTGCTTTCACCTATTGTATCTGTTACCGTTTCATGCTGTGTGGCTTTTGTCCTCTGGCGCGGGGCTGGCCTGATCCTCCGCGATGCGATGACCATCGGCGCCCTCACTGTGTTTCTTTCGTATCTCAGCAAATTTTTTAAACCGGTGCAGGATCTTGCGAAGATGACCAACGTCATCGCTCAGGCTGCAGTGGGCCTGGAACGTATCCAGGCTATCCTCGGGGCTGATACGATCATTCCTCAAAAAGCAGGCGCACTAAGCCCGGCCAAATTAAAGGGCGAGATTGTTTTCGAGCATGTTGCCTTTGCCTACGATCCTGCCTCTCCTGTGCTTCGCGATATCAACCTCACGATTAAACCCGGCCAGCGAATCGGTGTTTGCGGGCCGACCGGCGGTGGCAAGTCCACTGTTTTGAGCCTGATCCCGCGATATTACGACCCTACTTCCGGACAGGTTCTGATCGACGGAGTGGATGTGACCAATTACAAACTGGACCTGCTTCGTGAGCAAATTGGATTCGTTTTGCAGGAAACGGTCCTGTTTGCAGGCAGCATACGTGACAATATAGCTTATGGAAGGCCGGATGCGTCAGCCGGGGAAATTATGGAAGCCGCCGGGATGGCCAATGCAGATGAGTTTATCATGCAGATGCCGCACGGCTATGACTCTCTTGTCGGTGAACGCGGACTGACTCTCTCGGGCGGTCAGCGACAGCGCATCGGTATTGCCAGGGCCATCGTACGCAACGCACCCATCCTCATTCTTGATGAGCCAACCGCCGCCCTGGACACTGAATCGGAAAAATCAGTCATGGAAGCTTTGGAACGCCTGATGAAAGGCCGCACCGTCATCACCATTGCACATCGTTTAAGCACCATTCGCGATGCCGATAAAATTGTCGTTTTAAAAGGCGGTTATATTGCAGAAGAAGGCACGCACGAAGAACTCATCAGGAATAATAAAATTTACGCAGAACTTTATCAGATACAGGCCGGAACCAGGCCTGAGCTTAACTCAACCCAGGGTGTCACCGGTTCAGGAATGGAGGCCTTTTCCTCTTCATAACCGGATATTTGTTAATATTTTAATCACAATTCAAAACCAGTATTTCCAATGTCAATACGCACTCTCATTGTTCTCCCGGATGAATCCCCGAAACCCTTCCTCGATGCGATCAATGCTGCGAAGAAATCACTTCAGGTCAAAATGTTTGTTTTTTCCGACCCGGTTTTGCTCAATACCGTTGTTGCCGCTCACCAACGGGGAGTGAAAGTCCGCGTGATGCTTAATGCAGCCCGGCGAGACGGGGAAGATGATAACAAGGAGGTGAGAAAAGCGCTTGAACTCGCAGGAATAGAAGTGAAGGACAGCAATCCCGGCTTTGGCATCACACACGAGAAATCGATGGTAGTGGATGAAAACATCGCCTATGTGAAATCACTTAACTGGGCAACACAGAATCTTACCGAAACCCGCGATTACGCCATCACCACGACCCATCCCCACGGAGTCGGCGAAGTTATCGCCTGCTTCGATGCTGACTGGAACCGTCAGGTATTCAAACCCGGTTTGAGCGCCCATATGATCTGGTGCCCTGCAAACGGGCGTGAACGCATAGCACAGTTTATTGATAATACAAAGCATACCCTCTTTATCCAGAATGAACGTTACCAGGATATGGTGATCATTGAACGTCTCGTTCGTGCCTGTGAACGAGGCGTGAAAATCCATCTCATGGCCCGCCCTCCGCATTCACTGAAAAAGGAAAAAATCATTGAGGGGGTCGGGGGCTTGCGAATTATGGATGATGTTGGGATCAGGATTCACAAACTGAAACATCTGAAACTGCATGGTAAAATGCTGCTGGCAGATGGCCTGCATGCTATTGTAGGTTCTATCAACCTCGCTCCCGGCAGTTTTGACGACAGGCGGGAACTGGCTATTGAAGTGCATGATGAGGATATCGTTGAGCGGCTTCACAGTATCGCAAGCCATGATTGGGAACATTCGTACCCGCTCGATCTCACCGACGAGGGATTGTTCACCGATCTCGAAGAACATGGACAGGGCGGTGCTGAGAAACTTGTACTCAGAATGGACGATGAGCATGCAAAAAAGCATAAATTATAAATCCTGTTAAAACCCTTTACAGATTAAGCCTGAGAGATAAATTATTTAAGTTAATATTCATATAGACATAAAATTATGGCACTGCACGAAAAAGAAAAGATCATTGCGCTGATGGACGAAGATATTTATACTTCAACCGATTTAAGGATAAGTATCCCAAAATACAGGATTCCAGAAAAAGACAGCAGGAGCGAAGATGTATATTCAATCATTCATGATGAACTCATGATAGACGGAAACTCAAGATTGAATCTTGCAACATTCTGTTCAACCTGGCTTGATTCAGAGATCCATAAATTAATGGATGAATGCCTGGATAAAAATATGATAGATAAGGATGAGTATCCTCAGACTGCTGCCATTGAAGAACGATGTGTGCACATGATGGCCGACCTGTGGAACGCCCCTAAAAGTAAAAACACAATAGGTTGTTCTACTACAGGCTCAAGCGAAGCAGCCATGTGCGGCGGACTGGCGATGAAATGGCGCTGGCGTGAAAAGATGAAAGCTGCAGGTAAGGAGGCTTTGAAACCAAATTTAATAACGGGTCCTGTACAGGTGTGCTGGGAAAAATTCGCGAGGTATTTTGATGTGGAATTAAGGCAGATTCCAATGGAACACGGGCGATTGCTGATGAATGCGGAGGAAGTTCTGAAACGTTGTGACGAAAATACAATCGGCGTTGTTCCTACTCTTGGTGTTACTTTTACCTGCCAGTACGAAGATGTAAAATCAATCAGTGAAGCCCTGGATGGTCTTCAAAAAACAAAAGGGCTGGATATCCCTATCCATGTAGATGCAGCCAGCGGAGGTTTTGTTGCTCCGTTCCTTCAACCTGAGCTTGTATGGGATTTTCGTTTGCCCAGGGTGAAATCTATTAATACTTCAGGACATAAATTCGGGCTGTCACCTCTTGGAGTGGGCTGGGTGATCTGGCGTGAGAAATCAGATTTGCCTGAAGGATTGGTTTTCAATGTAAACTACCTGGGAGGCAATATGCCGACTTTCGCACTTAATTTTTCAAGACCCGGTGGACAGATCGTTGCACAGTATTACAATTTCCTGCGCCTGGGCAAAGACGGATACAGGAGGATACAGCAGGCCTGCGCCGATCATGCAACATATATAGCCCGTAAAATGGAAAAAATGAAAATTTTTGACATTATTTATGACGGACAGGGAGCTCTTCCCGGAGCATGCTGGACTTTGAAAAAAGATGCTGATCCCGGTTTTTCACTTTATGACCTGTCTGATCGTATGCGCAGCAGGGGTTGGCAGATTGCCTCTTATTCCATGCCTGAAAATTGTGAAGATCTTGTTGTACAAAGGGTTTTGATCCGCCATGGTTTCAGCCGTGATATGGCAGATCTTTTAATTGCTGATTTTGAGAGGGCCCTCGAATGGTTTGCGAAACATCCGGTTAATAATTCGAAAGGAATTGAGGAGGCTAAAGTTTTTAATCATAATTAGTTCACAATGTTAATCTAAGAAATTTATCATGGAACCGACAAAAAAGAGCAATATGACAACCACCCGTCTTGTTTTTATGACAGGTGCAGCTGTATTCAGCCTTCGTGGATTATCCTTTATGGCCATAGAGGAATTAACAATGTTTTTCTATGTCTTATTCGGGACGGTGCTGTTCCTGATACCGGCATCGATGGTTTCGGCTGAACTGGGCGGGGCTTTCGGATCCACCGGAGGCGGTGTGTATACCTGGGTGAAGGAAGCCTTCCATAAAAAGCTGGGGTTTCTTGCCATCTGGCTCCAATGGATACAGAATGTGGTATATTACCCTATCCTGCTTGGGTTTGCTGCTGCCATCATTGCCTATATGATCGGGAAGCCTGAGTTAAGCAACAATGGAACTTATGTCGGAATTTTCTGCATCGTTGTGTACTGGATATCCACACTGATTACCCTGAATGGCACCCAGCTGATGTCAAAAATTGCAAGTTATGGATTTCTGCTCGGAACAGTTATTCCCGGGGCTGTATTGATTATTTTCACAATTATATACATGATACAGGGTAATCCCATGGCCTTTTTGCATCCTTCCTCGGTTGATACAACATCTGCATATCTTTTAAACGGGATCAGCCATCCGCGGTGGTTCCCACATATTACAAGCCTGGATAATGTCACTTTCCTTGCAGCTGTAATATTGATATTTGCCGGGATTGAAGTCCAGGCAGTCCATGCCAATGAATTGAAAAACCCTTCAAAACAGTTTCCGAAAGTTCTTCTTTTTGCTGCTGCACTGATCTTCTTTTTACAGATATTAGGTTCCCTTGCAATTTCGATAGTTTTACCTGAAAGCAAGATGACGTTGCAATCGGGTCTCATGCAGGCCTTTGAAAATATTTTTGTGAGTATGGGCCTGAAATGGTTGCTCCCTGTAGTATGTATTCTGATGGCATTCGGGGTTTTAGGCAGCGTGATTTCATGGATTGCAGGCCCCAGCCGTGGTTTGCTATGGACCGCGAAGGATGGATTGCTGCCTGCCGGTCTTGCAAAAGTGAATAAAAAAGGCATACAGCAGAATATCCTCATGGTACAGGGTCTGATCGTAACACTTCTGTCATCCATTTATTTTATCATACCTAATGTTGGTGTTGCTTTCTTCCTGCTGGGTGCTTTAACTATCGGACTTTACCTGATAATGTATATGCTTATGTATGCCGCAGGTATTAAATTGCGATACTCCCAGCCCGACCTCGTCCGTTCTTATAAAGTTCCAGGCGGGAATAACGGCATGTGGGCGATTGCGGGTATCGGGTTCCTGGCTGTATTGTTTGCCTTTATCGTATCCTTTTTCCCGCCTTCGCAGCTGCCTGTTGGAAGTCCGTTGGAATATGTTTGTTTGGTAGCCGGAGGAACAATCCTCTTTACAATACTGCCATTCCTGATTACCATCGGGAAAAAGTAAGTCATGATAATACTCAAGGGATTGCTTAAATTATTGCGGTCCACAGGGTAATCTGAAATAAAGAAAAAAATGGCTGATATTTTATTCCGTGACCACCATCTTTCTGGTCTGGATAAAACCGTCACACCTCATTTGTACGAAATAAATCCCTGGAGGATAAATTTCGTTGTTGACTGAAAACCGAACTGTATAATCGCCGGGCTGCCTTTCTTCGTTCACAGGGTTTGCAATTTCAATTCCAAGCTGATTATAAACTTTAACCGTCACAAACGCGTTTCTTTTCAACTGGTATCGGATTACGGTGGAAGCGCTGAATGGGTTGGGGGAGTTTTGCGACAGGTTGAAATCAGCTGATGAAAAGTTGATGGTGCTGATGCCTGTATAAAGGAAGGCAACCTCATCGGACCAGGGGCTCCATTTTAAATTATCATCCCTGTACTTTACCCTGTACCAGTATGGTGTGTTATGGGTGAGAATGCTGTCGGGCACTACAAGTGAATCGAGAACGATACCTGCATTTTTATTGATGGGGAAAAAGTCAGGCGACCCTGTATTCTCAAAAATATCTTCCCTGTCGCGGAGCTTTTTCAGGACCGGATTGCCATAGTTCCCCTGGGTGGCAGTAACCTCAAACCATGACGACATGCAGGAATCCGAGCCTGCCATGGGGGAAGCTGAAAGGATTATGGGATTGGTTGAAGTAACCTGATTGGCCACAGGTTTCAGAGGAGCCGGCTGGTTCATCCTAAAGTGCCAGGTAGCAAGTACCTGGTGAAGGGGATGCTCGGGTTTACCCATTGTATAGGTTTCGGTCACGTACGATTTGTCATCAACATTGATATCCATAATGACATAGTTGTAATCATCGACGGTTTCCTGGATTTCCGGGTAATCAACCGAACCTGAAAAATACCTGGTTAGCTCGGCTCCCCCTCCGCCTGCAAGGACCGTGCGGAAGTCATGCATCACAGTGTTCTGGGAGTTGGTATCTACGATTGCTCCTTTTTCAAAATCGTGGGCATGGCCGTAAGAATACTGAACCATTTTATAAAACTTCACGAACTCTCTGTAAAAGACAATATCAACCGAATCGTTGTTCCCTTCTGTCCAGATCTCCGTATGCCAGGGGTGGTGGGCGAAAGTGAAAACGAGGTTTATTCCCGGATCGGCATCTGATTCAGTCAGGACTTTGTTCAGCCATGTTTTTTGTATGGGTGCGCCGATGATTTTTTCATTGCTGTTAAGTACCACGAATTTGCATCCGGCGATCTCAAAGGAATAAAACCTTTCATTATAGGCCGTCCTGGCAACCGCAGAATCGGTGAAATCCTCGTACTTCATGTAATCAAAATAAAATGCCGATTCGTGTTCATGGTTGCCGATGGCGACCATAAAGGGCAGGGAACAGGAAAGATTCGCGATCTTATTAAAATATTCGGTCTGGAAACGGTCGATGTCCCTGCCGGTCCACACTATATCTCCTGTATGCATGACCAGGTTGACCGAATCGAACCATACAGTCCCGTATTTTGTTTGCAATGTTTGCTGAACATTCAGACAAAGCTGGCCAAGAATAGACGGGATCGTGTCGTTGTACCTTGAATCCCCGAATATGACGAAGCGGATATGCCTGCCTGCCGTTCCCGGCAGGGGTTCGCTCCTGAAAGGATATACGGCAGAAGAATCAGTACCGCTGATGCAACGGTAATAATACCTGGTATCGGGCGTGAGTCCTGCCAGCTTGACCGTATGCCAGTACTTGCCGCTGATGTTCTGGAAAGAACCGGTTTTAACCTGGTCGAGGTTAGTGCCTGAAAGGCCGTAACGGACTTTCGTGAAAGCCGTGTCGATAGAATGCCAGCTGATATAGACCGAAACCGGCGTGGGGGTTTGCAAATAAGGGTTGATCTGTGCCTGCAGAGAGACACTCCCGATCAGGATCAGGATACAAACCATGGCCGGTAAAGAGATAAATTTTTTCATAGGTTCAGGAATTGAATCTGCATTAATTTTCGAACAAATAAATATAGTAATTTTTTTCATTCAGGAAATGATCCTTCCTGAAAACAGGACATATTATTACGTTATGACTAAAACTGACTATTCAGGGCAGCCTTACTGCACAAACGGGATATTTTCTGAAGGGGGGATTCGTCATTTCAGGGGTTCCTGAAATGTTGTACCTATGTTGTACCAAAAATGAAAAAAGGCCGATATTCTGTTGAATATCAGCCTTTTATAAGTGTATCGGTAGCCCGTAGGGGAATCGAACCCCTGTTACCAGGATGAAAACCTGACGTCCTAACCCCTAGACGAACGGGCCAATGTGTTTTGGGAGTGCAAAAGTACAAAATGAATTGAAACCCGCAAAACATTTTTACATTTTAGCCCGGCTAAAATATTGTGAAACACAGGGGATCTGAATAATTGTTTTTTTTGATTTTTAATTAAACCGTATTACATTTGTCCAAATTAATATTCATTAATTACATAGTCATGAGAAGTATAAAATTTAATGAAGCAGAGCTGGAGTTCCTTGTTGGACAGTACGAGCTTGAACTTATTGAAGCAGAAAAATATGTTGGAGAAATAAAAAATATTCTGAACAAACTTGGTGTTATTTCAAAAGATGTTTCAGGCAAAAAAGAAATTAAAAAGAAAAGGGGAAGGGGACGCCCTGCAAAAGCAGTAACCCCTGAAACGAAGCAAACTTCTGCTGAAAAATCAGCAGAACCTAAAAAAAAGAGTAAGGGAAAACCGGGCAGGCCTAAGAAAAAAGGTCGGAAAAAAGGATCGAAGCGTAAGCCCGAAGTTGTAACCAAACCGGTGAAACCGGATATTGCCGTTGTAACGCCGGCAAAGTCCCGGAATGCATCTAAGAGTAAAGCCAAAACCGCGCCTAAGAAAAAAATCAAAACTGCTCCGGCAAATCCTGCACCTAAAAAATCAGTGCTTCCTGAATCACCACTAACAGTGGTTAAGGAAGAAAAACCTGCTGAAGTATAAAAGAGTGTCGTCCGGGCCGGTGAAACCGGCCCGGAACATTTAATGCAAATCGCATTTCTGCTATTTCATATTTCAAATAAATGTTGTACTTTTGCGCCCTGATTTGAAAATAAGGACAATTCATTAATATTTTAATCCATGGCCAATCACAGAAGTTCGGAAAAACGCATCAGGAATACGAAAACAAAAAGAACACAGAACCGTTATCAGGGTAGGACAGTTCGTAATTCAGTGAAGAAGCTGCGTTCTACTGAAGAAAAAGAAGCTATACAAAAAGATTTACCCGTTGTTATCTCCCAGATAGATAAACTTGCAAAGAAGTCAGTTATCCATAAGAATAAAGCTGCGAATCTGAAAAGCAAGCTGATGAAGCATGCGAATAAGGCCAAAACTGCCTGAGAATCAAGCCTGAGTCCTTTCTCTTTTACGCTTCCAGCGGAACCCCCTGAACGATAATCTCTGGATATAAGTCTTTAAATGTCTTTCCTTTTTCCGCGGATAGATATCATCAATTTTTATCATAATCCCTGTTTCTTCGACATCGCCGAATCCATGGTTAATGGAAGTGCCAAAAGTGCGCATTGTTGCACTGAGATTCATATATGCATTAACGAGGGGAGGGACCAGTTCACCAGACTGCCTCACTTCATGTACAAGCACCTTGTAATTTTCTTCGAAGGATGCTGCATTGAAAATATTTTTCAGTATGTCTTCGGATGTCTGGGTAGTAAGTTGAAATTTAGGGGTCATTAAATTTTCATTATCGGGAAAAAACCTCCGGAGAAAATACAAAACCACATCACGTGCAGCTTTATTATACTGCGGATACATCGTCATCTTTCCGAAGAAGTACCTCACATCGGGATTTTCAACGATCATGGCCCCAAGTCCGTCCCACAGGTTATCGAGGGAATACATGCCTTTCCTGAAGTTCACGGTAGGCTGATATTCGGGCTGCACAAAAGAACGTCCAAGCTCGATCGAATATGGAAGGTAATCACGGATGAATTTATGCGAGATTTCAAAAAGTTCGGCGGTGGCTGAGTTTAAAAAGCCATTGGCATTGCAGGGAATATCCTTTCCGTGGATAAAACGATATCCGCCCACTATCTCATGGTCTGCAGGATCCCATACAATAAGCTGATGAAATGGCTCTTCCATCACATCAAACTCATCAATATCGATCGATTTCCCCGTACCTCCGCCGGCATCCCTGAAAGTGATCTCCCTTAACCTTCCAAGCTCTTTCATGAGGTTCGGGGAATCATGGGCAGTAAAAATGTAGATCTTGTTCTGGCCGTTATTGGTGTTGCGCACAAATTTGGATTCGGTCAGTTCAGTTTCAAGCAAGTGCTTGTCAACCGGGGGGATGATTATTTCCATGATAACGGAATAAGACTCTTTTACAAAAGTAATAAAAGCAGGCAAACCGTTTTCATGAAAACCCATGATATATAATCCTATTTCCTATTTTTGCAATATGACAGACGTTCACATCGATATTCCTGAAAAGCTGATCAATGTTGAGGCTTTATTTGAATCCAAAAATCCAAAGCTTCTCAGGATCATTCCGCGATGGTTCATGAGTTACCTGAAAAGGATAATACACCAGGATGAAGTGAATGGCTATATATACAGGAACAGGGATAAGTTCGGGCTTCCTTTTGTTGAGGCCATACTCAGGGAATTCGGAGTTACTGTTAATACCGAAATCCCCGGAACCGGGCCCTCAGAACTAAAAACCAATCTGGAGTCAAGATTACTGAACCGCCGCCTGATCATTGCGGCTAATCATCCATTGGGCGGGCTCGACGGACTTGCATTAATGAACCAGATAGGGAAAGTCAGGCAGGATATAGTGTTTCCTGTGAACGACCTCCTGATGAATGTTCCCGGCCTTAAGCCCCTCTTCATCCCTATTAATAAACATGGGAAGAACACTGAGAATTCAAGAATAATTGAAGAGACATTTGCAGGAAATAAGGTCATTTTGTATTTCCCGGCCGGACTGGTTTCACGTAAATTTAAAGGAGGGGTCATCAGGGACCTGGAATGGAAAAACACATTTATTAAAAAGGCCTGGAGATACCAGCGCGACATTCTGCCTGTGTATATTTCCGGCCGGAACTCAAATTGGTTTTATAATCTCTCAAAGTGGAGAAAAAAGCTTCGAATAAAAGCCAATGTTGAGATGTTGTACCTTGCTGATGAAATGGCGAAGCAAAGGGGCCAAACCATCACGTTGAACATAGGAGATATAATCCCATGGCAATCGTTTGATAAGTCCCGTAATGATCTGCAATGGGCCGGGTTGGTACAAAACAAGGTCTACGACCTGCACATATGATCTTATATGGATAAAGGCAATGAGATATCAGCAAACATGAACCTGAAATTTATTTCAAGCATTGTGCATCCCAATGATGGACCCGGAACAGGCCTGCCAGAGTTTGCATTCATTGGACGTTCGAATGTCGGAAAATCCTCGCTGATCAATATGCTCGGGGGCAGGAAAAACCTTGCAAAGATTTCATCAAACCCCGGAAAGACAAGGACTGTTAATCACTTCCTGGAGCAGGACCTTTTGTTTTACCTCGTTGATCTCCCCGGATACGGATATGCAAAACTCTCAAAAGACGAAAAGGCTAAACTGGAATATATAATTAAAACCTATATCCTGAAAAGCCAGTTTTTGAGGTGCACCTTTGTTTTGATCGATTCCAGGCATGACCCTCTCAAACAGGATGCTGAATTTATGAAATGGATGATGAGGAATGAAAAGCCTTTCGTAATAGTCTTCACGAAGACTGACAAGCTTTCAAAGGCCGGAAGGAAAAACCTGAAGTCAAATTATAATAAAGAGATACAAGGTTTCATCCCGGGTTTTATAACTGAAATGATCATAACATCGTCAACAACCCGGCAGGGGAAAGAAGAAATAATGAAGCTCATGAAAGAAATGATGCTTATTTAAGCTCAACCAATAGCTGGTTCTTTGTAACCCGTTCACCCTGCTTGACATAGATCTTTTTAACCACGGTATTGAAAGGTGAGAGAAGATGGTTGTTCATTTTCATGGCCTGCAGATCAAGCAGGGTTTCACCGGCCTTGACTTTCTGTTTTTCCTTTACACAGACCTTCACTATGGTCCCAGGGATGAAAGCCGTTATCTTTTTCTGATCCTCCGGTTCAAACGGCTTGCGCATCAGGAACGTACGGTTCGCTAATGTTTTGAATGTAACATGCTCCATCTGAAAAGAGATGAATTCAGGTTCAGGCAATACCTGTTCTTTTTCGTTTTCTTCCATAGGATGACGAAAATATGTTATGATAATCAGAAAGGTGGAATCCCGTGCTTTTTTTTCGGGGTGATCTCAGTTTTATTCTGTGCAAGTGTGAGTGAATGGATGAGGAAATTCCTTGTTTCTGAAGGTTCTATGACAGCATCAACATAACCGTAGGCTGCGGCTACGTATGGATTAGCGAATTTCTGTCGATATTCCTCGATGAGCCTTTTCCGGGTTTCCTCAGGATTATCCGAGGATTTAATCTCGGCCCGGAAGATAATATTTGCAGCCCCTTCAGGTCCCATGACTGCAATTTCAGCGGTTGGCCATGCAAGCACGAAATCAGCACGAAGGTGGTGTGAACACATGGCGATATATCCCCCTCCATATGCTTTACGTAGAATAACCGTGAGTTTTGGTACCGTCGCTTCACTGTATGCGTATAAAACCTTGGCTCCGTGACGGATAACACCTGCATGCTCCTGGTCGATGCCGGGAAGGTAGCCGGGAAGGTCAACCAATGTGATCAAAGGGATATTAAATGCATCGCAATAGCGGATAAATCTTGCGGCTTTATCGCTGGAGTCAACATCCAGCACACCGGCAAGCACCATTGGCTGATTGGCGACAAAACCAACAGTTTGCCCGTCAAGCCTTGCAAAACCCACAACAATATTGGCAGCCCAGTGTTCATGGCTTTCGAAGAAATCGGAATCATCAACCAGGGCCTTGATCACATCCCTTACATCATAGGGTGTCATTGGGTTTGTGGGGAAAATGCTGTCAATTTTAAAGTGCCTTGATTTAGGCGCTTTTTTTGGGAAAAGTTCAGCCTTTTTATCGTTATTCCAGGGGATAAAGCTAATCAGCCTTTTAACCTGGTCAAAGCATTCCTGTTCGCTTTCAGCGAAGAAATGAGCGTTCCCCGTGATTTCAGCATGGACTTTTGCACCTCCGAGGTCCTCCATCGAGATCTCCTCGCCAAGAACAGTCTTGATAACCTCCGGCCCCGTGATGAACATTTTCGAGATCTTATCAACCACGAACACAAAGTCGGTCAGGGCCGGAGAATACACCGCACCTCCGGCACATGGGCCCAGGATGACACTGATCTGGGGTATAACTCCGGAAGCCTGGGTGTTCCTGTAAAAAATCTCACCATAACCTGCAAGCGAGTTCACACCTTCCTGGATACGGGCACCACCTGAATCATTGATCCCGATCAGGGGCACCTTCATTTTCATTGCGTGATCCATGATCTTCGTGATCTTCTTCGCATGCATATACCCTAATGAACCACCCGCTACAGTGAAATCCTGGGCAAAGATGCAAACAGGCCAACCTGTGATCGATCCGGTACCGGTAATGACACCGTCGCCGGGCAGGTACTTTTTATCCATGTCGAAATCCTGGCCGGCATGTTTTACAAAGAGATCATATTCGTGAAATGAATTTGGATCCACCAATGCCAGGATTCTTTCACGGGCTGTCATTTTTCCGGATGCTTTCTGCTTTTCAAGGGCTTGTTCACCTCCTCCCTGAAAGGCTTCATTCATCCTTCTTTTGAGTTCATTTGTCTTGGCTCTTAAACTCATGATCTAGGTTTTTGGCGCAGAGTGGGCAAAAGTACGACTATGACGATGAATAATGAATTATATAAACATGGGAATTCGCAGATTCAATCCCAATTGCCAAATCCGGATTGAAATCATCATTGTTTCCTATTGTTGTAGAAAACAGGGATTCAAGTAATTAAGAACGCCTGTTAGGGAATTGTGGCGGTAGAATCTGTTGTGAAAAGAAAAACGTTAAAAATTGTTAAATGCCAGGGGGGATTGTTAAGAATGAACATCTATTTAAATAACACAACTGTAATTCCGCTTCCCCCTCTTTCAAGGAGTTCATCCTTTGCACTTTTAATTTCTTTGACAGAACGAAGATAATCACGTGTAACCTGCCTCAGAACGCCGTTTCCTTTGCCATGAAGTATCCTTACTTCGGGTATGGACAGCATGATGGCATCATCAATATATTTCTGCAACAGTGATATGGTTTCATCAACCCGTTTACCCCTCAGATCCAGAGTCGATTGAAATTCAATCAGCTTCATATGAAGATCATCAAGGTAAGACTGGTACTGAATGTGTTTCGGACTTTCATACCCGGTTGCCTGAGGTTTCAGCAGAACAGTACGGGGTGTTTTGGCCTTTCGATCGGGCTTGGTTTCACTTGCCTTCAAATTTCCCGCTTCAATATTGACAGCCGGCGGCGGATTGTTTTCCAGCTTCTCTTTAAATTCCTTAAGATCTGCACGGGCGGTTCTTGTCTTTTCCTTTTCTGCCTGGGCTTCTTTAATTTCCTTAATGGTTTTTTCAACCGTTTTATTTGCTTCGGAAATTATACGAAGCGCTTCATTGCGGGCATTTTCGATAACCTCTTTTTTTGATTTCTCCAGATCGCCTGAAAGCTTTTCATATTTTGTGATGAGTTCGGCAAGGAAATCATCGGCAACGCCGAGTTCCGTCGTTTTTTTGCTCATTTCTTCTTTCTCGGTTTCCAGGTCCTGGATCTGCTTCTCAAAGTTGAGCTGGCTGTGCCCTGTAATATTCCTTGCCTTGTCTAAAACTGCCGATGGGAATCCTATCTGAGCAGCAATTTCAAAGGCGAAGGAATTGCCCGGCTTTCCTTTTTTCAAACGGTAAAGCGGTTTAAGTTTCTTTGAATCATAGAGCATGGCCCCGTTCACAATTCCCCTTATTTTACCGGATAACAACTTTAGATTTGAATAATGGGTAGTGATTATTCCGTAAGTATTCTTTAGTGCCATTTCTTCCAGGCAGGCTTCAGCCATGGCCCCTCCCTGGGAAGGGTCGGTCCCTGAGCCGAACTCATCTATAAGGAGAAGGGAATCCTCATCCACATGCTCAAGAAAAAATTTAAGATTCAGGAGCTTCGAAGTATAGGTGCTCAGGTCATTGTCAATGGACTGCTCATCTCCGATATCAATAAATATCTTTTTAAAAATCAGAAATTCAGAATCTTCCCTCACAGTTGGCAGAAGCCCGCACTGAAACATATACTGGATTAAACCGACAGTTTTCAGGCATACCGATTTTCCTCCTGCATTGGGCCCTGATATGATGAGGATACGCTCGTCTGCCTCAAGTTCCAGGTCAAGCGGAACCACTGTTTTTTTAATATTTTTAAAATGAAGATAAAGGTTGGGATGGATGGCCTGGTACCATTTGAAGGCATGCTTCCTGCCTCCCGGGAAAGAAGTCCGACCGGCCTGTTTTGGAAGGATGCCTGACACATCGACGGCAAACAAGGCCTTCGCCCTGATAAAATCGATAACTCCCATAAAGTGATACAGGCTGATCAGGTTATGTGTTTCAGGCCTCAATTGATCGGTAAAAGCGATCAGGATTTTAACGATCTCACGTTTCTCGGCATATTCAATTTCCCGTATCTCATTGTTCGTTTCAAATATTTCGGCCGGTTCTATATAAACGGTTTGTCCGGTCGCAGATTCATCATGCACATATCCGCTGATCTTGCGTTTATGGGCACTGAGCATAGGGATCACGAGGCGGCCGTTGCGGATAGTGACTTCCGCATCATCAGGGGTCCATCCGGATTGCCTGGCGACTTTCAGGTCATGATGTATCTTAGATTCTACGCTTGCAATTTTAAACGCTTTCTCTTTTCTCAATTTTAATAATTCAGGCGAAGCATTGTCGCGAACCTGTGAGCGTTCATCCACTATCCTGTCAATCCTGTGAATAAAGTCAGCCGGAAGGCCCAAGGCTGAGCTGTCGGCAATCGTCGATTCGATCTGCGCAAAAAGCAAGGGATAGCGTTCCTGCCTCGAGGAAAAAAACGAAATAAGGTCTGCAACCGTTTGCAACGAAAGCCTGAGCTCCGAAAGAATTTCTTCTTCAAGATAAGTTCCCGGAATAGTTATCCTGCTTATATCCGATATCAGATTATAATAGTCCTGTGAAGGAAATCCTTCTTCAATGTTTAACACATTGAGCATTTCTCCGGTGAGTTGTAAATTCAGGAAAATATCATCCCGGTCGGCCGAGAAGGCAATTGACGATACAAGGTCTTTCCCGATGGTTGACAGGCACTTAGACTTCAGCAGTTCCCTTATTTGATCAAAGCCCAGTTTATTTTCAAAAGAAGTTGGATATAACATTCTGCAAAATTAAAAAAATTGTACCTTTGCAGTCTGTTAATCGATTCACAGTGGACAGAATCAAATCATTAAAAATCAACATATTATGACTAAAATTAAAAAATATTTGACTTGTGACGGTAATCAGGCTGCCTCGCATATGGCTTACATGTTCAGTGAAGTGGCTGCTATTTACCCTATCACTCCTTCCTCGAACATGGCTGAAAATGTTGATGAGTGGGCAGCAAACGGACGTAAAAATATTTTCGGTGACGAGGTGAAAGTGGCTGAAATGCAGAGTGAGGCAGGTGCAGCAGGCGCTGTTCACGGATCGCTGCAATCGGGCGTTTTGACTACAACCTTTACCGCATCCCAGGGCTTATTGCTGATGATCCCCAATATGTACAAGATCGCAGGTGAACTTCTTCCCTGCGTTTTCCATGTATCTGCAAGAACGGTAGCTGCTCATGCTCTTTCGATTTTCGGCGATCATAGTGATGTTTATGCAACCAGGCAGACCGGTTTTGCCATGCTTGCATCCGGTTCGATACAGGAAATTATGGACCTGTCAGGTATAGCCCATCTTGCTGCCATTAAATTAAGGCTGCCCTTCCTTCACTTTTTTGACGGTTTCCGTTCATCCCATGAGATCCAGAAAATCGAAGCCTTTGAAAACGATGATATGGCCGGCCTGATCGATTACAAAGCACTTCAGGAGTTCCGCGATCGCGCTTTGAACCCGGAGCATCCGGTAACCAGGGGAACGGCTCAGAATCCCGATATTTTCTTCCAGGCCAAGGAAGCTGTAAACCGTTTCTACTATCCTGTTGCCGATGTGGTGGATGAGTATATGAAAGAAATTACAGGACTTACCGGCAGGGAATATCATCCTTTTGTTTATTACGGGGATCCCCAGGCTGAAAATATCATTATCGCGATGGGCTCTGTCACGGATACAATTCGTGAAACCATTGACTACCTTAGAGCAAAAGGCGAGAAGGTGGGATTAGTGGTAGTTCATCTGTACCGTCCATTCAGTGAAAAATATTTCTTCAATGTGCTCCCGAAATCAGTCAGGCGGATTGCAGTGCTTGACAGGACCAAGGAACCGGGAGCGAACGGAGACCCTTTATACCTCGATGTCAGGGACATGTTTTACGACCGTCCCGAAAGGCCGATGATCATTGCAGGCCGTTACGGGCTCAGTTCAAAAGATACTACCCCCTCACAGATCATTTCGGTATACGAGAACCTGAAGATGAAGGAACCGAAGAACCATTTCACGGTGGGTATTGTTGATGACGTGACTTTCACCTCACTGCCGGTGCTTCCCGAAATCGACATTCAGCCGGCCGGAACTTTCTCGGGAAAATTCTGGGGAATCGGTTCCGACGGTACCGTGGGTGCGAATAAAAACAGCATCAAGATCATAGGCGACCACACTGATAAATATGCGCAGGCCTATTTCGCCTATGATTCGAAGAAATCAGGAGGTGTCACCGTTTCACATCTTCGCTTTGGCGACAGTCCGATACGTTCGCCCTACCTGGTTAATATGGCTGATTTCATCGCCTGCCATGTGCCTTCGTACCTCGACAAATATGACCTTATCAAAGGACTGAAGCCGGGGGGTACCTTCCTTTTGAATTCGATCTGGAATGCAGAGGAAACGAAAAAGCGCCTTCCCGAGGCCATGAAAAAATATATGGCCGATAACAAGGTCAAATTCTACATGATAGATGCTACGAAGATCGCTGAAGAGATAGGCTTGGGTAACCGCACGAATTCAATCATGCAGTCGGCCTTCTTCAAGCTTTCAAATGTAATTCCTTTCGACATTGCAACAACAGCGATGAAGAAAGCTATTGAGAAAACATACGGGCGTAAAGGAGAAGAGATCGTAAATATGAATTATGCGGCCATTGACAGAGGAGGAGAAGCTGAAAAAATCGAGATCCCTGCCGAATGGTCAAATATCGTTGTTAAAGCTGCAACTGAAGATACCGGGGTTGACAAGTTTGTAAAGGAAATTTTCGAACCTGTCAGTGCAATGAGGGGAGACGATATTCCCGTGAGCGCCTTTTTAGGCAGGGAAGACGGTACATTTCCTTCGGGCATGACTGTGCTTGAAAAGCGCGGTATTGCTGTGAATGTTCCCAAATGGGTTCCCGAAAACTGTATACAGTGCAACCAATGCGCATATGTTTGTCCACACGCCGCAATACGTCCTTTCCTGCTCAGCGAAGAAGAAAAAAAGAATGCTCCGGCCGGTATGCTCACTTTGAAAGCGATAGGAAAAGAACTGGCAGGATATGAATTCAAGATCCAGGTAAGCGTCCTTGATTGTACGGGTTGCGGCAACTGTTCCGATATTTGTCCTTCGAAGACCAAAGCCCTTGAGATGAACACCCTGGGCAGCCAGATTCATGAATCTGAGAACTGGGATTACCTGATCGGAAAAGTTTCCTATAAAACCAATGTTTTCGACAAATTCAAGACTTTCAAAAACAGCCAGTTCTCCCAGCCTTTGTTCGAGTTCTCGGGAGCCTGTGCAGGTTGCGGTGAAACTCCTTATCTCAAGCTCATCACCCAGCTTTATGGTGAGAGAATGATGATCGCCAATGCAACCGGATGTTCCTCGATTTACGGAGGTACTGCTCCTTTCACTCCTTACCGCGCCAATTCGGAAGGAAAAGGCCCGGCATGGGCAAACTCACTGTTTGAGGACAATGCCGAATACGGATACGGGATGGCCCTGGGTGTTGGTAAACTTCGTGAGCGTATAGCAAGGAAAATGAGGGAAGCTGTCAAAACCAATTTGATGGGTGCCGAAACCCTTGCAGCTTTCCAGGAATGGATTGAAGGGAAGGATGATGCCGGGAAGTCTAAGGCTGCCACCTTCAAGCTTCTGCCTTTGCTGGAAAAAGAAACAGATCAGCTTGCCCGGGAAATCTTAGAACTCAGGCAGTATCTTGTGAAAAAATCAATCTGGATCATAGGTGGAGACGGTTGGGCTTATGATATCGGCTATGGCGGGCTTGATCATGTTATAGCCTCCGGTGAGGACATTAATATTCTTGTCCTTGATACCGAGGTATATTCAAATACAGGAGGCCAGGCTTCAAAATCAACACCAGCCGGGGCTGTTGCGAAGTTTGCCGCTTCCGGAAAAAAGGTCCGCAAGAAAGACCTTGGAGCAATGGCCATGACCTATGGTTATGTTTATACCGCACAGGTTGCCATGGGAGCCAATAACAGCCAGCTTTTCAGGGCTATTAAAGAAGCAGAGGCTTACAAAGGACCCTCACTGGTGATTGCATATTCCACCTGTATCAACCACGGCCTCAGGCAAGGTATGGGCAAAGCCCAGGAAGAAATGGAAAAAGCTGTCAATGCAGGATACTGGAATCTTTACAGGTACAACCCAACGCATGCTTTGGAGGGAAAGAATCCGTTTACCCTCGACTCTAAGGAGCCGGATTGGAGCAGGTTCCAGGAATTTCTCGGAAGCGAAGTCAGGTATACTTCTCTCAAAGCCATGTTCCCTGAAGAAGCTGCTGAACTTTTCAGGGCAGCGGAGGAGAACGTACGCTGGAGGTACAATAATTACAAGCGTCTTGCTGAAATGAAATTTGAAAATACCGCTGCAAAACAGCCTGAATGAGATATTTTTGTAAAAATCTTTAAATCATCAACTTATGCGTACCCTGACCACAACCTATATGGGGTTGAATCTGAAGAACCCTATAATTGTTGGAGCCAGCAATCTGGTTAAAGACCTTGATACTATACAACAACTTGAGGGAGCCGGTGCTGCTGCAATAGTTTACAAAACGCTGTTTGAAGAACAAATTGAACTTGAACGCCTGCAGCTTTCAGAGGAACTGAACCAGTATAATGAGAGGCATGCGGAAATGATCAGCCTGTTCCCCGACATCAACCATGCCGGACCCAGCGAGCATCTTTCACATTTACGAAAGGTCGTAGATTCAGTGAATATTCCTGTGATCGCAAGCCTCAACTGCCTGTTTGAGGATACCTGGGTTGACTATGCGAAACGAATAGAACAAACCGGCGTAAATGCGCTGGAAATGAATCTTTACACACTTTCAACAGATTTTAAAAAAGAGGGAAAGGCAATCATCAATGAGCAGCTTAACGTGATCTCTGAGGTGAAAAAGAACCTCAAAATACCTGTTAGTGTCAAGCTTAGCCCGTTTTATACCAATGTTCTCGGGGTGATCCAGCAAATGTATCATGCAGGAGTTGATGGCTTTGTTCTTTTCAACCGCCTTTTTCAACCCGATATCGATATTGAAAAAGTTGAACATCATTTCCCGTATAATCTCAGCAACGAAGAGGACAACCGCCTTGCGCTGAGGTATATCGGGATGTTGTATCATGAGATCCGCGGTTCCTTATGCGCCAATACGGGTATCTTCACCGGAAAGGATGTAGTAAAAATGTTGCTGGCCGGCGCCGATTGCGTTCAGGTTGTCAGTACCATCTATAAGCATGGTCCTGCACAACTTACAAGTATGATCAGAGACCTGGAAGCGTGGATGGATCGGAAGAAATTTGAGAGCATCGACAGCTTCAAGGGCAAGCTTTCCAGGAAAGAACTTAAAGATCCTTTCGTTTATAAAAGAGCACAATATATCGACATCCTGATGAAAAGCGAAGAGATTTTCAAAAGGTATCCGATGAGATAATAAGGATCCCGGATACAAAAAAGGCTGCCTTTGTCAGGGCAGCCTTTTTTGTATCCGGGAAATCTCAATTGATATCGAATTCATACAAGCATCTTGCCTGTACGCCTTTCATACCGCGAATATCTTTAAGTATCCTGTAATATTTATAATCTTCACCCATGACTGATTGTATCCTTGTTTCAGGATTGTTACCGAACAGTTCATCAATGATTTGCTGCAGGGGCTCTTTTTGTTCGGGTAAGGCCCATAATTTGTAGGATTTCAGTTTTGCAAGATCAGCTGCTATCTCAATGGCCTTATTAAGACCTCCGAAATCATCAATCAGCCCAATCCGTTTTGCATCAATACCGCTCCAAACCCTTCCCTGACCTATACTGTCGACCTGGGCTTTCGTGAGTTTCCTGCCTTCAGCAACCTTGCTTATGAAAGTGTCATAAAAGGTTTCGATCTCTCTTTGGATTGTTGCATATTCAAAGGGAGTGAGCGGTCTTTGAACCGAAATAAACCCTGAATTTTTATTCGTTTTTGCTTCATCGAAGGTTATTCCCAATTTGTTTTTCATCAGTCCTTCAAAATTGGGGATAATTCCGAACACACCGATTGACCCGGTGATGGTATTTGGTTCGGCAACGATCCTGGTGGAGGCACAGGCAATATAATATCCGCCGCTTGCAGCCACATCGCCAAAAGAAGCAACAACAGGCTTGACTTTTGCAGCCAGTGCAACTTCCCTCCATATGATATCCGAAGCAAGGCCGTCGCCTCCGCCCGAGTTTATACGGAAAACAATGGCTTTGACTTTATCGTCCTCCCTGGCTTTACGGATAGTCCTGGAGATGCGGTCCGAACCAATATCCTGATCGTCTCCTTCGCCACTGCCGATCGAACCCTGGGCATAAATGACTGCAATTTTATCCTTTGAAGAGCTTTTCTTTTCGTGGTCCTCCACATCGGTATACTTATCCATCGAGACAGTCCTGATCTTGGCTTTTTCGGAAAGGCCAAGTTTCGACCGAAGGTCTTTCAGAAATTCATCCTTGTACGCTATCTGGTCAATGAACTTGTATTTTAAAGCTTCTGCAGCCCTGCTTAATTTCAGGCTGTCGGCAATGAGGTTCAGCTCATCCCTGCTGATATGGCGGGACTCACTGATCCCGGCAATCATCGTATCCCACAGATCAGTTATCAGCTCAGTGGTCTGCTTTCTGTTTTCCGGGCTCATTTTATCCAGGAACAGGGGTTCTGTCGCTGCTTTGAATTTGCCATGCCTGATCACCTGAACTTTTATATCAAGCTTTTCAAGCGTCCCTTTCAGGAACATCATATTGGTGCTAAGCCCTGTAAAGAAAACCATGCCCTGGGGAGTAAGGTAGATCTTGTCGGCTGTTGAGGCAAGGTAATATGCTTTCTGGTCATATCCTTCACTATAGGCCCAGATGAATTTCCCCGACTTTTTAAAGTCAAGGAGGCCTTCCCTGATTTCTTCAACCGTGGCCATGCTTGCCTGAACCGAAGAAAGGTCAAGGTAGATACCCGGAACATTCTTATCGGTTTTAGCTTTTTTCAGATTCTTTAAAATATCGGTCAGGCCCAGGTATTTTTCTGTTCCGAACATCCCGAATACAGGCATTTTCGGAGACCGGTCTGCAACAGGTTTATCCATTTTAAAAACCAGAATAGTGTTTTTATCGATCACAACCTCATCACTTGAGGTTGCAGCAACTATACCTGCAACGATCCCCAGAGAAATAATAAAAAGGATAATAAGCACAAGGACAGTGCCAAGCATGCTGGCAAACATGAATTTGAAGAACTGTTTCATCGGATATAGGATTAGGATTTCGGTTTTGATTTATGGTACCAAGTTAGTTGTAAACAAATTTCTGTGCAAAATTTTTATTATAATTCCCTGATGACATCGCTAAAATAAATTATCATTGCAGGCAGAATATTCGACGTGTGAGATTAAGACTGGTTACAATTATTATTCTTCTTTTATTCTTTTCGGGCCACGGAATTGCTACATATCCGCATGAGACCGCCAGGAAGAAGTCAAATTCTTTAACGCCCTCAAGATCCGGGAAGGGGCCTACCCTGAAGATAATGACAAAGGGTAAAGCATCTCCCGAGACCATGAAGAATTTTTTTATAAGATACAACAGCGTTGCAGATGAAGCTATGGTGAAACGCCTGATAAAAATATATATTATAGAATCAAACCGGGAAGGTGTAAATTATGAAATCGCGTTTTGCCAGATGTGCCTTGAAACCGGTTTTTTAAAATTTGAAGGCAGTGTGAGCAAAAATCAGCATAATTACTGCGGATTAGGTTGCATCGACATGTTCAGTGGTGGTGACTGGTTTGCAAGCATGGAAGAAGGAGTAAGGGCGCATATACAGCATTTAAAAGCCTATGCAAGCTTTGAACCTGTCAAAAGCCCGATGGTTGATCCCCGCTTTAACAATGTCAAAAGAGGCACGGTAAACATCGTCACGGAACTGACCGGTAAATGGGCAAGTGATCCTGAATACGGCCAGAAGATCTCATCATTGATTAACAGGATGTACGGCTTATAGAAGTTCGTCACACTTCATATGCAGCAATCGGTATTTTTACTGCTTGGAAGCAACCGGGGCGACAGGGAACAGAATCTTCTGAAGTCCTGTGCCGGGATCAAACGAAGTATCGGAGACATTCTGAAGACCTCCCCGGTGTATGAAACAGAACCCTGGGGTTTTACTGACAGCATCCCGTTTTATAATCAGGCATTGGAGGTGGGTACAAGCCTGTCGCCGGAAGAGGTATTACATGAGATACACAGGATCGAAAGCGAGCTTGGAAGGGTAAGGGAGCTCCGGGGCTGCGAACCTGAGGGTAGCTGTTCATCCGAAACATACTCTTCACGTACAATTGATATCGATATCCTGTTTTACAGCTCCAGGATATTATTTACAGATGAACTGATGATACCGCATCCCAGACTGCATGAAAGGCGTTTTACACTCTTGCCCTTGAATGAAATAGCCCCGGATTTCGTGCATCCGGTTTATCGCAGGGCTGTTTCCGAATTATTAAGGAATTGCACAGATACAGGGGAAGTGAACAGGGTCAGCCTGTAATATCCCCGAAAAATTTCAGGCAAAAAAAAACCCGGCTTAAAGCCGGGCTTTTTTTTCAGTAAACATTACTTCACAATATTCTGGAATTCAGGAGTTTTTGCGAAGTTGTAAAATTCACGGTCACCCTGTGCCTGTACTTTCAGGTTTGCATCCTGGCAGGCTTTCATGAGATATTCGTAAAGCATCTTCGTATTGTTTGTACGTGCACCAACAATTGCGAGCAGATAGGAATTTCCCGGAGTCTGGGGAGCGCACTTCAGAGTAGCTTCAGCAGCGCTGTTATTTCCAGAGACAAGCTGGGCCAATCCTAAATTGTAGTTGCATTTTGTATTGCCAAGCATGTTGAGAGCTTTCGGGTAGTTACCCCTGGGGATCTCATAAATGCCAAGGTTGTAGTTTTCATTTTCACCAAGCTGCTGGGCTTTCTTGAACTGTGCTTCAGCTTTTTTACTGTTATTCTGCATGGCAGCAACAACACCCAGGTTATTTTCGATTATCCCGTTGTTCGGGGCAACGCCCTGAGCTTTCGTGAGGTAATCATTGGCTTTTGCATAATTGCCTTTAACGATATTGGCAGCAGCAGCATTATTCAAAGCTTTCCAGTTGTTCGGGAACTGTTTTGCTGCATTATCATAAATCGTCAGTTTTGCAGCCGGATCATTCGTGATCGTGGCAGCATAGAGAAGTTCTTCAACCTTTAATTTGGAAGGATCGGAAACTGCATACTTGCTGAGTTCTTCGTCAGTAAAACGAGGTTCATACAGGTTGGCAGTAACTTCGCAACGACGCAACGGCGGCAGAAGCTTCTCTTCGATCTGCGGATAAATCAGGATCATATTGCGGATTTCCTGTTCTTTTTTCTTCGGATCTGCAACTGAATTCACAACATTCAGAATCTTATCCTTGTCTTTCAGGTCGCTGTTCTGAACTCCCTTGAGGAATCCGTTCCAGTCGGGGCCATGATGTGCCAATGGAATGTTAACATCTTTTCCGGCAGCTTCGATGGCAGCTTTTACAGCCTTCTTGTCCTTGTTGTTTTTTTCAGCTTCTTTTGCCCAGGCTTTATATTGGTCGACCATCCATTTCTGGCCGGTCTTTGAACGGTTCTCCGAAAGGTTTGCATTGAAAGTTTCTTCACCTTCAGGTGATGCCCATCCATTCATATCAATGCTCTTGATCTTCCAGCCCTGGTGTACAAAGTTTGCCACATCGGTGAGGCCTGCTTTTGCAGCATCAGTTTTGTTGAGGCCATATTTAAGGTCAAGGTCAAACTTGTTCTTCTTGAAAAACACCATGCCCGTTCTGCTGACAATGACTTCTTTCTGATAGCCATGGTCTGCAATAAGAGCAACCTGGTCGGGGATGATACGGGTCGGAGTATAAATAACCCCGGGAACGAGATCCCTGCTCGGCAGCTCGATGAATTTTACTTTCTCCTTGATCTCGGCCTTCTTTGCATAGGTTTTTTCTTTGGCTTCGTAAATAACAGGAGCAACTGTGAGCATCGAGGTATTCATCTCGGGTTTATACGGGAATGTGGTGGTATAGGTAAATGAACCGCCTTCCTTGTATTTTACAGGAATTCCATCGCCTGTAACTCTTTCACCCTTCAGTGTGATGGCCTTCAGTTCAGTCTGACCTCCGTTGTAGGTAAGCACCGGCTGGAACTGCATGGCAGCTTTCTTTGCGAAATATTTTTGTGGGAAGGTCCCTTTGATGGTAACGACAACGGAATCGCCTTTTTCACTCAGAACAGGAGGTGTGGTTTCATATTTCACTTCTCCGTAACGTTTTGCCATTGTTTTGAGATTCCCGCCACTGTAACCGAATTTATAGGCAAGCCCGATGGTTGCTGAGGAGTACATGTCGTTGACAACCTGTTTCGAACCTCCGGGGGTCATGTCGAGGACATCACTATTTTGCCAACGCCAGTAGAATTCAATGGGGATGGACCAATGCTGGTCGATATTGAAATCGAATCCAAGGCCGGCACCTACTTTTAATGCAAGGTTTGTACCGCTGATACCGCTGGTATTACCCAGGTTGTTCGATGCGCCTTTCTGGCCAATCCATGCGTCGTCCTTACTTGTCAGAAGGTCAGTACGATGACCGACAGTCTGATCAACACCAAAACCAAAAATTAAGTAAGATGAAAAAACTCTCTCCGGTTTATAGCCCAATGCCCAGTTAAGCCAGTTAACAGTGAGCTGAAGATCGGATTCCCAGGGATAAGCAACAAATTTTTTACTGATGAACGCATGGGGGTCGTTTAAGCTGTAATCCCAGGCGTTCTTTGAATCAACTGAACTTTGAAGTTTCCCATGGGCAAACCTGAGGCGCACTCCGATGACGCGGGTAAATTGTTTGGTAACAACCAAACCATAGTTGTATCCGATGGAATTCGATCCAAGATTGATCCAGAGATTCTTGGAAAGATCGCCGTTAAACTGCATAACACCACCGAAAAGACCGATGGACCAATAACTGTATCCGCTTGCGGCATTAGGCCTGGATTTCTGTACCGGTTGATCCTGCTTCTTCTCCTGAGCATATGAAGCTGCAGAAATGAGTAGGACAAGCAGAAAAATTACGGTCTTCGACAGTAATCGTGAAAATTTTTTCATACGACTTTGATTTTAGATTTCTATTTGTTTGTTTACTGATTTTACAAATATATTAAATTAAGATTACAAATTGCAAGTTTATACCGTTATAAAATTAACATTTTAAAGTTAATTTACAAATCAATCTTCCAAGTGATTGATTAACAATGGTAAAAAGCAGAGTCTTTGTTTTTCAGATATCAAAATTAAAAGATTGAAATGATTTTCACAAACTTTTCTTCTTTTATGTTGTACGGCAGATTTTAGGGAAGGTTTCAAGGTTCAGATTAATTTTATTTTCTTCAGGATTTCCCATAACGTAATCCCAACAGCCACAGACACATTGATTGAATGTTTGGTCCCGAACTGGGGTATTTCAAGACAGGCATCGGCCAGGTTGATGGCTTCTTCGCTGACTCCCTGCACTTCATTGCCAAAAACCAACGCAATTTTACTGCCTTCCGGGATCATATAATCCCTGATGTTCAGGCTTGAAGTCGTATGCTCCAGAGCCAGCACCAGATAACCCGATTTCCTTAATTGCAGGATGGCTTCAGTGGCGGAAGCGCAGTATTCCCATTTCACTGATTCTTCAGCCCCGAGGGCAGTTTTATGGATTTCCCGGTGCGGTGGAGTGGCTGTAATCCCGCAGAGATAAATCTTTTCAATCAAAAAGGCATCACATGTCCTGAATACAGATCCTGTATTGTTTTGTGAACGGATATCATCCAATATTATAGTCAGCGGAAATTTCTCAGCTGCCCTGAATTCTTCAGTACTCAGGCGGTTGAGTTCGGGCATGCTTAGTTTGCGGCGCTCCATAACACAAAGATAGGGAATCGCTCGCAACTTCATACCGCAGCTACGGTGTCACTTCGCTCGCAACTTCACAACGCCGCTTTCACTCGCATCTTTGCAACGCGGCTACGGTTCGCTGCGCTACACCTGATGCCGCTTATGCAAAATGCTCGTTCAATTTATGCGGCTTGTGTGAATTGCTTCGCTAGTTACATCAATTTGGCTCATGGCTCATGGCCCATGGCTCATGGCTCATGCCTCATGGCTCAATAATTCTTTTGCCGACTTTTCAACAAAGGGGCAAAGTGTTACGCTGCGAATCGTATTTTTGGAAACTGGCCGGGGTGGGGAAAATGTCATCCGCAGTCATTAACCATCATGAAGCAGAATCTGAAGGAAATAGCTGAAACGCCATTGATGAAGCAATACAATGCCATCAAATCAAAATATCCTGATGCCCTGCTGCTTTTCAGGGTTGGGGATTTTTATGAGACGTTTGGGGAGGATGCCATCAGGGCTTCAGGCATACTGGGGATTGTACTTACCCGGAGGGCCAATGGTGCTGCTTCGTATATTGAGCTTGCAGGTTTCCCCCATCATTCCCTTGACCTGTATCTTCCGCGGCTTGTTAAAGCAGGCCTGAGGGTGGCGATCTGTGATCAGCTTGAAGATCCGAAACTTACGAAGACCATAGTCAAAAGAGGTGTAACCGAGCTGGTCACTCCCGGCGTTTCGTACCATGATAAAATATTGGATCAGAAGGAGAATAATTTCCTTGCATCGGTTCATCTTGAGCCCGGGATCTCAGGCATCTCTTTTCTTGATATCTCTACCGGGGAGTTTTACCTCGCACAGGGAGGCCCTGAATATCTTGATAAACTGATCCAAAGCTTCAGGCCTACCGAAGTCATCGTACAGAAAAGCAAAAAGCAAAAATTTTCGGAGCTTTTCGGAAGTAAGTTTTATATCAGTACGTTTGATGACTGGGTATTTACCTATGATTTCTCGAACGAGCTGCTGCTTAAACATTTCGGCACGGTGTCCCTGAAAGGCTTCGGGGTCGCAAACCTTGAACCGGCCGTAATTGCCGCCGGTGCAGCGCTTCATTACCTGGCCGAGACCCAGCATGAAAAAGTTGCGCATATTTCGAAGCTGACCAGGATAGAAGAAGACCATTATGTATGGCTCGACAGGTTTACTATCCGCAACCTGGAATTGCTTAATCCAAACAGTGAGAATGCCCGGACCCTCCTTGATGTCCTGGATCAGACTGTTTCGCCTATGGGCTCCCGCCTGCTCCGGCGCTGGATGATCCTGCCCTTGAAAAACCTTCAGCCTATTGAAGAAAGGCTTGACGTTGTTGAGTTCTTCACCCAGGATCCCGGGATGGTTGAGAAGTTCAGGCATGAGCTGACCATGATAGGCGACCTTGAAAGACTGATTTCGAAAGCTGCCGTTGGAAAAATTCAGCCCAGGGAAATGATGCATCTTAAAAAAGCCCTTGATTCAACAGACACCCTGAAAAACCTGGCCTCTTCATTAAAGAATGAAGGGCTGAAAAAGACAGCTGAACAACTAAATCCATGCCTGCAGGTGAGGGAGAGAATTGGCCGTGACCTCAATCCCGACCCACCAGCCCTGGCAATCAAAGGCAATGTGATAGGCGAGGGGGTGAACCCTGATCTTGATGAACTCAGAAAAATAGCATATTCAGGTAAAGATTACCTTGTCCGGATCCAGCAAAGGGAAACGGAACGCACAGGGATCTCATCACTGAAAGTAGGGTATACCAATGTATTTGGCTACTACCTGGAGGTCACACATACGCATAAAGATAAGGTTCCGGCCGAATGGCAGCGAAAACAAACCCTGGTCAATTCGGAACGATATATAACCCCGGAACTTAAGGAATACGAGGAAAAAATCCTGCATGCGGAAGAACGGATAGCGGAACTGGAAACCAGGATTTACAATGACCTGGTACTTTTTGTCAACGATTATATTGTCCCGGTTCAATTGAATGCAACTCTTGTTGCAAGGCTTGATGTGCTTATTTCTTTCGCTCTCAGTGCATGCCAGTACCACTATGCAAGGCCCCTGCTCAATGACTCTTACGAACTGGAGATCATCAGCGGCCGTCATCCGGTTATTGAAAGGCAGATGAAGCCAGGGGAAGAATATATAGCCAATGATGTTTTCCTGGATGACCAGCAACAGCAGATCATAATTCTCACAGGTCCGAACATGTCGGGTAAATCTGCCCTGCTGCGTCAGACCGCTCTTATTGTATTGATGGCGCAGATGGGGAGCTTTGTTCCGGCTGAAAGGGCAAACATCGGCCTGGTCGATAAGATTTTCACCAGGGTCGGGGCATCCGATAATATTTCCTCAGGAGAATCCACTTTCATGGTTGAGATGAACGAAACAGCAAGCATTCTCAATAACATCTCAAACCGAAGCCTGATCCTGCTTGACGAGATCGGCAGGGGGACCTCCACATACGACGGGATCAGCATTGCCTGGGCCATTGCCGAGTTCCTTCACAGTCATTCCCTCTTCCGACCCAAGGTTCTGTTCGCCACTCATTATCATGAACTTAACGAAATGGCTTTGATTCACAGCAGGATAAAAAATTTCCATATTTCAATAAAAGAGATCAGGAACAGGATTATTTTCCTCAGGAAGCTTCAGCCGGGAGGAAGCGAACACAGCTTTGGCATCCACGTTGCCAAAATGGCCGGGATGCCTTCAAGCGTCCTGGAACGTGCGGAAGAGATCCTGCACCAGCTGGAAGAGTCGCATCAGGCCGGGGAGTTGGGCAGACAAAATCCGGAATCGCAGTCAGGAGAAGCGAGAAGCGAAAAGCGAAAAGCGAAAATGCCATCGCGCATCCGGAATTCTGAAACAGCAGATGCGGGGTTTCAGCTTAGTTTCATCCAGCTTGATGATCCCCTGCTGCAGCAGATCAAGGAAGACATTCTGAATACCGAGATCAACACCCTGACCCCGGTTGAGGCGCTGATGAAGCTTAACGAGATCAGGAAGCTGCTGAAAAAAACCTAGAATTGACAGGGATCTCAGAAAAAGTTCAATAAAGATTTTGTAGAATGGCAGACTTATTTTACTTTTGCACCCTCAAATTAACCCTGCAGAAGTAGCTCAGTTGGTAGAGCATGACCTTGCCAAGGTCAGGGTCGCGAGTTCGAGTCTCGTCTTCTGCTCAGAGAGAACCCTCCCAGTTGAGGGTTTTTTTATCCGCGGAGAAGCCGAAATAAAAAAGGCCAAACCGCAACAGTACCGAACAGGATACTGCAGGAAATGTTCTTCAGATTATTGCCCCGGTGGTGGAACTGGTAGACACGCAGGACTTAAAATCCTGTGACCATTGCGGTTGTGCGGGTTCAAGTCCCGCCCGGGGTACAGTGCCGAAATGCTTGATAAATAAGCGTTTCGGCACTTTTTTATTTCCTGAATAAATCTTTTTAAACCGCAGGATGCAGGGAAAATTTCAACAAGGTGCGGAAATAAGGTGCGGAAAATTTCAATTCTTTTCATTTTATACCTCCAAATCTTTTTGCTCTACTTTTCTTTTTGTAGTCGTTCTAATCTCTTGCATCTCCTGTTCCCTCTCTGTCTCGTTTGGAAATACCTTCAACCTGCGAGCTTCTTTCACCCTCCCTATTGGATCTATATAATTATCTTCAATCACTTGATTATCCGAGTGCCCGGTAATCGACTTAGCATTTCCTCTCCCCATGAAGATATCCAAACTGGTGATATAGGTTTTTCTTAAGCACTTGAGTGTAAGGTTTCTTCCTGTATTAAGCTGTTTGTAGTAGTGAGAAAATCCCCGGCTTAGAATATCTGCCATCACTCTTTTCCGGCTTATGGTTATCTCTGGAGCCAGAATGTAGTTATCTTTTCCGTTAAATTTTTCCTGACCCAAGTCCTTCAACAGCTTTATGAGCGATTCTGTTATTGGAACATGAATGAATTTCTTTTCTTCTTCGGAGATTCTGTTTTGAATCCGGTTTACTTTAAAATCTTCTACTATAATATATGGTATACCGTCGCTTACCTGGATATTATTCCATTTCATGTTTATTACCTCTTCCCGTCTTCTTCCAGTCTCTAATGCCAGGCGGAAACCATCAGCTAGCCAAGGGCGGTATAAATTTCGTGTCGGCTTTACCCCATCTTTATACTCTTTGATCCCATTCTCCGGGGTTATTATTTCCAGCAAGGCAGTATATTCCTTAAAAGTTATTGCCTCGGGCCTTGGATTCAGATTCTTCCGCTTGACTCTTTCAAAATAGTTTCTTACGGGATAATCATATTCTTCAGCGTACCACTTCAGGAAGCTAGTATAGTAGGTCAAAAGCTTGTTAAAAGTTCGAGCGGCAAGTTTTTTCTTTTCTAAATACATGAAGACCTTGCCTACCATATCATTATTAATATCGTCCATTGTTAAGGATGAAAGATTGTACCCGCTATCTCTTAAACATTCTGCCAGGCTCTTTAGGGCTCTCTCAACATCCTTTATGTGTTCCCGACTTCTGACTTTAATCATGTGAGCGGGCACACCTTCATTGTTCATCCAGCCTACATATCGAGCAAAAGCATGAATCAGCAGATACGGCTTGTTTATGCTTTGATCTTCTTTCCTTATTTCCTGTATTTGTACTTTCTTCTTTTTTCCTTGGTATACTTCGATGAGTTGATCTTAAAGAGGGTCTTGCCTTTTTCAGGAAGACCTTGCATACAAGTAAAAAGTTGGCTCTGTTCTAGATACCTCGCTGCTCTGCGGCGAGATCGTTCATGTGTGTCCGGCAAGGGCGATAACTTGGCGGTGTAAGTCCGCTATGAACTTGGCAGTAGGAAGCATTAGCCGAAGGCAAGGGTGTCCTTCGTGAGGAGGAATTTGAAGGAAGCCAGCGTCAAAATCCTGGACTGATGGAAAAGAATCGCATATAAGGCTTATGAGGGGTGGATGAGTTTGCATGACAAAACAAAATCCAATACTGTACGAATCCTTTAAAGTAAAAGCGGTAGGTATATGGGATGAAAGTTATCGTTCTTACCCGGAGAGACCTGACCGATACGTTGGGGATGTTTCCTTTCATAACCAACAACCCATACAGTGATGTATGAAGGAACGGCCAGGAGTCAGCAGAAACCATAGTACCGAATCATTCATGAATAAACCGGGAAGGGCCGAACGTAAAGATGTCTTTCAATTTTGCACGATTTGTGAGTAAAGTGAAGAAAGCAGACAATCCCGAACCAGAAATGGACTACCCCCATGAAGTAGGAGTGGAACTCCGAGGCAATGAGGGAGAGCAGAGCTTTGCACCAGCTTAAGAATGATTTTTAAGCGAATTAAAATAATCAATTATTTTTTTGTAATAAGTGTTTGTGATTTGATCAGTAGAATGTACCAAGAAGGGGAACCTTATATGTAGGTCTTCTTGTAGAATAAAATTCAGTTGTCTTTGAAGAAGTGGACTGTGTTCAATTACGGGAATTAATTCAGGCAAAAAATTGAAACAATTAAATCTAATTTTATTTTTATTTGATAAAAGATATAATTCATTAAGCCTCTCGTATTTTGTTATTAAAATAATATTTTCAACCCCAATCGAATCAACTAATTGATTTAATATTGTTAATGTATGCTCTACGCAATCCATACAAGATCCGTCTGGATCAAACCAAAAAATTAGTTTAGGCTTTGATATGATCTTTTTTAAATGTATTTTCTCTTTGTTCGAGACTAACTCAACGTCTTTCACTCTACTATAATCTAATGTGTTCAATACTTGTTGAACGATATTATTTTCATTCAAAGTATACTGAAGATTAATAACCTGGGTTTGACATTCGATATTTTGTTTCTGCAACGCTGAATATTTGGTCCAATTAATAACAGACAAAACCCATGTTGTGGCAATAATAATGAGAAACACAAGAATACCAACAATTTTTATATTTCTTTTCATGATTAATGATTTTCAATAATACGAACTATGAGAATTATAGGATTTTGTAATGTTTCTTCATTTGCAACTAATTTAATAATTCTTCCATTAACTTTAATTGTTTGGTTTTCTATTTCGTTTGGGAAAAGTGTACATATAAAATCATTTTTAAAGGTGTTTTTAAGATGCATTTTAGGAAGATTATTATTCTTCAAAATGTCGTAAAAATCAGCACAGGAACCACTCATTTTAGAATAAACAGAGTATTTAATATTGTTTTTACTTTTGATATATGAGAATGTAACATAATTTTTTGTCTCGTTAATATCATCAATCATTCCATATCTAAGTCCATTATCAATTTTTTTGACATAGGAAGATAAGCCCAGAAGAACATCCTTGTCGGTAATTGAATAATCACTAAAAGTTATTATATATTTTTCAAAAACTTGATTTTCTGAATAACAATAAATAGAATTATATGGAGTATGGCTAAGTAAATAATGGTTTTCAAAAAAAGCAAAGGGTTTGAATTCGCCTAAACGATAATAATCAGAGAACACTGGTAAGTAAGTTCCTAATTCCTTTGTGAAATTTGTATCAAGCTCGTGATATTGGTAACACACCGCATTTCTATTCCCCTTCTTGTTATCATCTAAGGCTGGAAAATTTGAATAAATTAAGACATTGTTAAAATTAGTTAAGATAAAATTCGAAAAGTATAAACCTTCCCCAATATTCAGGCTTTTAATAAAACCACCGGTCAAACTAAATAGTTTTATGTATGGGTGATCAAGAATATAAAGCCTGTTATTTTTAATTTGAAAATCTTGTGGTTTATGAAGCTCTCCATTTTGAAAACCAATCTTTGTCCTGAAAACGAATTTCCCATTTGCAGAAAAACATATAAGTGATTTACTTGTAATTGATTCTAAGATATAAATATAATTATTATATATTTGGATTATATTTATATTCCCTACAATAGAAGAATCACTTTTTTCAAGTTGGGAGGCATCTAAAATTTCAATTTTGAAGTTTTTATATTTATTAAGTTCATTGTTTATTACTATTGGTTTTGTGGATGTATTACACGATACTAGGAAAATCGTAAAAAAAAATAAAGAGTATTTATTTCTCATTTCAATTAATTTTATAGAAAGTTGAAATTCTTGTTTTCAATTATTCTAACAGCCAATTTTAATAAGTATTAGGACCTAATGTCGAGACAAATTAAGACCTTTGCGGTGTAAAGTGTCAAAGATAAGGTTAAATAAATATTTTGTCAAAATACTTGGACAACAATAGTAAAAAGGATCACGAATTAAAGGATTTACTTGTTTTTCATTATAAAGATAAAACATGTTCATCTCGTCTTACGTGCATATTTCATCCGTCGAATGTGGAATTTGATCAGTGCGAATATAAGAATCAACACTACCGGTAGGACAAGGTTCAGAAATTTCCAAAACAGCCCTTCCCTCTCAACTTTTTTCATATCCAGCTGCCGCATTTTTAGCTCACGTGAACGCACCGTAATCAGCCCTAATTCATCAGTTAGAAAGTTTACTGCATTCAGGATAAAATCACGGTTCCCGAAAGTTTGCTGAGTCCACTGATCAAATCCCATTGGCTCTGGATATCCCCGTTTGGCATTGAACTGATTCCTTACAATATCCCCATCACCTATGATAATCATCTTGTTAGCCTTGCTCTTTTTCTTGTACTCCAGGGACTTGCTTTCAGCGATTTCAGGGGGAATCCGGAATAGATACGCTGATGTAAATTCGCCTTCAAGCAGGACTGCGACCGGGAAAGGACCTTTCATGAACTGTCTTTCATCTGGCTGTTCTCTCAGCATTTGAAGATCAACCAGGGCAGGCACATTAACGATTTGGGCATAAGGTGAAGAAGTGAGAATAACCGTTTTATTAATCCTGGGAGCTCCAACCGTGTCAATGGTGCTGATAAACTCACTTTTAATGGCATTCAGTCCATGAACAATGGGATGGTTAACCGAAGGTGTCAGCAGCGGAAAATAATACCATCTGAAGAAAGTGAACTGCGGCTGGTTGCCAATCTGTCCCGTTTTGAGGGGAATGGGCATGGAATTCAGATCCAGCACAAGATTGGTGTTCAGCCTAACCCCATAGGTATACAGCATATCCTCCAGGTTGAGCTCATTGGCAACCGCCATGGTGGAATTATACTTCTCCAGACTGTCCCAGGGAGTATATACTGGATCGAGCAGCCACAAGGTTTTTCCTCCTCTCATGATGAACTGATCGATCAGGAACTTATCTTTCTCGTCAAATGGTTTTGAAGGTTTCGCGATAATCAGAACCTTATATTTATTGGTGAGTCTGTCATGAATTGAATCCAGTTTGACCCGGAAAGTAAGGGCATTGACCTTATGATTGATGGCGACTCTTTCTACATTATAAAACTGCGAAAGCGATCTTTCCAGGTCGTAGGTCTCCATTTCGGAGAGTTCGCCCTGTCCGCCGAGTATCGCGACCGTTTGTATGATATTCTTGGTGAGGACCTGGATGGCACTGGCAAGATTGTATTCGAGAGACTGGACCGAATTGTTCAGAATCAGGTTGGGGTCTTCTCCCAGGTTTGAGCCAGCCAGCAACTGAATCGGGGTTTCGTGACCACGGTAGGTTACGACTGCGCTGGGGAAAATGATCAGCTGGGAAGACTGGCCCTTTTTATTAATATTGAGCCTGGATGGCCGAAGTCCTTTCTCAACCAGTCCATTATAAGCCAGAGTCCTGTCTTTTTCATCGGAAATGGATGAGAGGTCGACAAACTGATACTGCACAAACTTGCTGTAAACCCTGAATTCATCCAGCATTTCCCTGGTCTCATTGGAAAGCCTCTGAAAAGCTGGAGGAAGATCCCCAGAGAGATATACTTTGAAAAACACCACATCATCCAGCTTTTTCAATACTTTTTTGGTAGCCGGAGCGAGCGAGTATCTTTTTTCCGCAGTGAGATCAAATCGGGTAAAAATAAATCCTGAGATGATATTGATCAGGACTATGATGAGAACAACCAGGACCAGCCCGGTGATGTCGTTCCGTTTTATATTTTTTCTCTTTTCGGCCTTACTTTCCATCAGCTTACCATTTTCTGCTTTCGAGTGAAAGCCTGGTCAGGGAAATAAACAATGTGGTAACACCCAGAAAATAGATCACATCGCGGGTGTCGATCACTCCGCGGCTCATCGAAGAATAATGCGAATTGAGGCCAAGGTCCTTGACCATCAGACCTACTTTGCCCGATAGGATGAAGGTGTAAACAAAATCAAAACCCATGTACAGGAAAAAGCAGATAATAAGGGAAAAAACGAAAGCAACCACCTGGTTATCGGTCAGTGAGGAAGCAAAAATACCGATGGCGACAAAGCTCATGCCCAGGAACATCAATCCAATATAAGATCCCCAGGTGCCTCCCGAATCAAGATTTCCCGGGGGCATTCCAAGACGGTAAACCGAAAAAAAATAGATCAAGGTTGGGATCAGGGAAAAGAGGACCAGCACAAAACCGGCAAAAAACTTGGCTAAGATAATCTGCATATCGGTCAGGGGCTGGGTCATCAGGATCTCAATGGTACCGCTTTTCTTCTCATCGGCAAAGGAACGCATGGTGATCGCTGGGATCAGGAAAAGGAAAACAAAGGGACCCAGAATGAATAATCCGTCCAGGCTAGCGAAACCATAATCCATAATATTGAATTGCAAGGGAAAGACCCAGAGAAACAGGCCAGTGATAAGCAGGAAAACCAAAACGACAATATATCCGATAAATGAATTTAGAAAGCCGTTGATTTCCTTTTTAAAAAGAGTGACCATTTTCACTTTTTAAGTGTTGCAAAGTTACAATTTTTCGCCGTTTCATGTATATTAAGAATGAATTCTTTATAAACTACAAATTTTCAATCAAAGGGTATGAATCCCGGGATAAAGCCAACTGCAATGGTTCTGCACGAAAGGGGAGAAAAATTCACCAAGAAGGATTTAAAAAAGTGGTTATTTCTACTTCCAGTTTACACTCACATTCAGCTAAAATACCTTATTCTACTCGGTTTCTATGTATTCCAAAACCTTTTATGAGGAAGCATTTTTTACTTGTGAGTTTCGATTTTTAGGAAAATTGGCAATGTCTTTACACCGAAGGATTGCGATACTATTCCACCAATAATCAGTTTCAAGTACATGCAATGCTTGGGAAGATGAATAAAACCATTACTTGAAAAATATCAGCTTGATTCATTTTTAAAATAATTTGCATGATCTGCTACAAAGCGAAATGAAATAACTATTCCAACATTGTTGAACATGGGACTCATTTTTTCTCATACAGTTGCGCGATGTACAGATTAAATATAAAAACTGAAAGTCAGTATTTCCTTGGTTCAGCTTATATTTTGTCAAAGAAGGGAGAAATTAATGAATGTATTTTGTAAAAATGCAAATATAAAAATTACCTGGTATACTTGGAGTGTCTTGCCCAGTGTAATCCCCAAGCAAGATATTGGTTATGAGAAAATTCCAAAGGTGGTAGAAAAATCTTCTACTGACTCTTTCTTAATGAGGTCGTCGATAGAGATTTTCCCTTAGTATCGCCTTACTCTATTTTAGAATGAACCGGTTTTTTGAGAAGAGGTTAGTAGATCTAAACTATTTCTGAGATCCGTGGCTTCCTTTTACAGATACTATCCGGCAGATCCTTGATGAAACCTTCGTTATTGAAGGAGTAATTAAACCGTTGATTGAACGGGATGGATCAATTCCACTCTGTTTGGATACCAAATATCGATGCCTTTTTCAGGGTTTCTGTCTACTGAAAATCACTCATCCAGAATTACCGTCTTCTGTCAGTTTTGGGCAATCCAATAAAGCAAAGCGACAATTTTCAGATCATATTAACAATAGAATTCAACCAATGAAATTCTATTTCTCGCCATTTCTTAACTATGGCAGTCATTTTGTTGTTCTTCTCCTAAACGGTCATAGTTTTTTGAATGAAAGTTGCATAAATCCCCAATTCCCGAAAAGAATACATGGCCGTAAGTTGATGTCAAATCACTTATTTAGAATCATCTGTCAAAAATACTGTATATCCTTTCACCGTTGGGAAGTATAATACAATCAAGTTGTTAAACCAAATCGGCTGGGAGAATTAAACAATATCTCAAAGCAACAATCCTCCTTTAAATGATTTGAACCCATCTATAATAATTAAAAACATCTAATATGACGAAAAACATTGAGAATATTTTATAAGCAAACTTCCTATCACTCAAAAAGTTTCACTTCTCAATAAGAACCGAAAATTAACTCACTTCAAGACGCGTAACTTCCTTGAATTTAATAACAAAAAAGTATAATACTAATCAAGTATTATTAAAAAAAGAAAGTAAAGTATAAATTCTTAAAGTTAAAGAATATTACTCAGGGCTAGGAGGTCCTATAACATCACTGCATCGAGACCCCATCCAAGGTGAGCCTGTGGCACAACAATAAAGATGACCTGCGTAATAAAATCCTTGGTAATAACCGCAACTAACATCTGATGTGCACCAGTGATTACCCTCACAGGTGACGATGTCAGCATTTGCAACTTTTAAATCCAGAAGTAAAAAAAAGCTTGCTAACGAAATGGCACCCACTAAAGAAACAATGAGTTTTTTCATAATTGTGTTTTTTAGTTAAATATAAATACAAAAATATAATAAATTGTTATTCAAAACAAGTTTTTTCTCAACTAATTAATTCTTTGGTAGATTGAAAAGATAAAAAACGAAATTGAGATGATTTTTCATCTATCTGTAAATCAATTCGTTAATGTTAATATCTTGTTTATAAAAATTCTAAATATATATAGTTAAGGACCAGATGATCATTATCTTAGGTTATTGTTCCACCAAAAACTTAAGATGTATGAAGACCAGGACCTCGATCAAAAGTACGGAAATTGTTAGTTCGTTTCAATCACGGTTGGGATTGAATAAATCCGGAATAAAAAGTTTTGTCTCAGCTATCCGGAATAACAGTTTACAGAGAATAAAGGATAAACAACTTGAGTAACAAGACAGTAAACGGCCAGAAGCACTCTTGGGCTCATACAAGCAGGCTGGAAATCAAAAGCTGGCATGTTCGCTTTGTTGTGGTTTCGAAACAATTGTTTGTTGGCACCGATCATTCGTTTTTTCGCACTGGGCAAAAAACACAACAGGACAACGCACAACAATATCTACAGGGGATTTTCTGTGCTGAACGAGGGAAACGAAATATTGAGCGCATAGTGGAAGAAGTTTTAGGAAGTGAATATGAGCCTTTGCAACATTTTATCTCCGACTCTCCCTGGGATTCCAAAGGCTTGATGATGGAACTGGCCAAGAACGTTTTCAAAAAACTTCAGGGTTTGGTCAAATTGGATGCACGGTGGATGAAAAAGCTCATTGAAAAAAGGGACAAAATCAGTGGGAGGTTCCGGGGATGATGAATCATCGTGTATTAGGTAGGTAGCCGATGGCACGTATATCTTAACAGAATATACGTTCTCAAATGATGGACAAGTTAGTAGTGATCATGGAGGTGCAGATTATTGGGTTGTGAAATTGGATGGAGCAGGTAATATTAGTTGGCAAAATTGTTATGGAGGGAGCTGGGGAGAAAATTCCTTTTCAATAAATCTAACAACTGACGGAGCATAAAAATGTGCCAGGTTTTTCTAATTCCTTAGATGGACAGGTTACAGGAAAGCAAGGTGCCACAGATTACTGGATTGTTAAACTTAATTCTTCTGGAATTCTTCTATGGGAACAATCTCTAGGTGGCTTCCAAGACGATCGTGGTTAATTGCATTCAACAAACCAACGATGGAGGGTATATTATAACGGGAGATTCACCATCAATTGATGGTCAATTAACCGGGAATCATGGACTTGATGATATGTGGACTGTAAAATTGTCTAATTCAACTGGAATTTCTAATCCTGATGGTTCGGTCGGACATTCAAATATATCCTTGTCCTGCTCAAAATGAACTGTATGTTAAATCGGATTCGGTTAACATCATTGTAACTTGTTTTTCATCTTCCTCTTACATGAGTTTCACCTCGCCAGCATTCTCTTGCTTCTTGTAATTCCCTTGCTTTGTCTGATGGTTTTTCTATTTTCATAACATGCTCTTCACATTCCAATTCCTTCTCTTCACTTCGGACGTTTAGAATAAAATCCGTTGCTTTCTGCGCTTGTGAACTGGCATAAACGACACATTTCTTATCTTTCTTGAGTCTTTCGAGCCAGCTTTGAATATACGACATATTGTTTTCCAGCTTCTCGATGGCAATCCCGGCATAGGATTTCAGATAAGAGGCCCCCATTTCAGCGGTCAATTCTTCAATAGCGTAGTCCTGTGAGTTAAAACCTTTGCTGTCTAACAGTTCCCTTCTGTTCAATCTATCGGAATGACCTGTGCTGTGAAGTAGCTCATGAAAAAGCGTCGCATAATAATCTTCGCTGGTTTTAAAAGTTTCTGTTCTAGGTAAATTTACGTAGTCTTGCAATCTATTGTAATATGCTCTTTGTTCGTCATATCGAATATCAGGTCGCTTTGGCATTTCGGTGATGATCTTTTCGCAAGCTTCAATTGGGTCAATTTTACTTTCAATAACTTGGGATAATTTCTCCTTGGGAATTCCGGTACACTGATCAATGTTGAAAACATTGTAATATCGCAGTAAAGGTATTCTTTCTACTTCTTTTGTTTCTTTGTTCTCCTTTTCAAGCCATTTCCAGAAAACTACCAAATTGGCTTTTTCGCCTTTCTTTATGGAAGCGCCTAAATCTTGAACCTGCTTGAATGTTAGAAAACTGTTTTGTGCGTAGTTTAAGGTATTTAGTAGCCAGACATTGATTCCCCGGTAATGCTTTCCGGTAATCAAATTCTTGGGTATTCCGGCTTCAGTCCAGGGTTGTTGCCATGGAATGACACCTTTTTCAAGCAGTTCGATTATTCTGTTTGTAACAATTGTGTAAACATCAAGCGGAGATTGATTTTTAAGATGATGCATTTGATTATTAGAGGTTATCGGTTGCGAGTAATGGTTTTCCCACGTTTCATCCTAAGTTCACTTAAGTCTTTCCGTCGTGTATCGCCTTGATTCAGTTCTTCTAACCTTTCATCCTTAAAACCGAGACGAGCAAAGCGAAACTTCATTTTGTCCAATACAACACCGGTGATCTTTCCGCTTCTTTTATAAGTCTCAAGCCCAGACTCTTTAAGCTTTGTGTAAAATTCATTTTTAGACCTTGATGTTTTTAAGCAGGACTCTATGGCTTCTCTGACATTTTCTTTTTTTGTAGCCCTGCCAGTTCTTAGTTTTTGCTGATATTCTTTTTCAGTTTGGTGCGACTTCCTTTTTTTATCATGGGCTACCAAGGATTTGGAAATTTCCGGAAACCGCTTGATCTGGAAATTTTGGATATCCTTCTTTAATTTCTGAAACCCCGCTTTGGTCATTCGTAGAGAATTTCCGTAACGGTATTCCACGCCAGAGGCACAAATATGAATGTGGTAATGTTCTTTATCAAAGTGAGGAACGGCAACATACAATCCCTTGCTATTCCTTTGTTTGATATATTCCCTGGTGATTTCTTCCAGTTTTTCGATGTTAATGTTTTCTGAATCTTCTTTATGAAAAGAAATGATTTCATGTGTAAGAATCACGCTGTCTTTCCTTCTGCGTTTACGAAATTTTTCATTCTCCAAGAACTGCTGTGCCAGCCTGTCAATCTTTTTTCCCTTTAAGTTGTGAGTAATGAGAAAGCTTTTGTCTTTACTATTAAAAAGGCGATTCTCATCACTGAGCATGTATTCAAGCAGTCTTTTGAAGTCGGGCTTTTTAAAGGATTTTATTTTGACTATCATGTTGCAGTAATGGCGGGTTTCGAAATACTTGATCCATATCATATTCAAGTTTTTCAATCCTTTTTTCAATTGCTTCAAGCTTTTCTTCCCTTGCCCAATAGTACTTTTCTCTCACTCCGACAAGTTTTTGTATTTCATTCAAGCATTGAGACAGGATTTCCTCTAAATGGGCCACCTGGGATAAATTAGGGACGAGGAAGCGTTGTTGTAGGTATGCGAGTACAGATAACCGAATAAACGCCGTCACGGTCATCTTATGGCGCTCTGCTGCCATTTTTACCCTTGAATACTCCCCATTCTCAGATGAAAAATTGACGATAAACTCTGGCTTCTTGGCACGCTGGTTTCTTTTATAATTGAGGTAATAATACTTACGATAGGCCTTTTTTGCCTCTTTTATCTCCTCATCCGTACCATTTTCAAGTACCCCGGCGGCCTCAAGATATTCCCAAATAGCCCCTTTATGCTTCCTGGTTCTCTTCATGGTGTTTCTTGGTTGACCCAAGGAGTAATAATGGGACGACATAGGCAAGCTTCTGTGTATCCATATCTGGTGACTCGAGCTGACTGTATTGTAGAAATGCCTTGTTTTTGTAATAGGGCTTCAGTCTGGCTATAATCGGTGGATGATGACCGCAAACGAGTAAAGCTTTGTTGATTTTCATTGTTCGTATTTCGTCATTGGTCATTAATGATCGGGTCACGGTTCCTTTTTTGTCATCTTCATAATCATATTTCCCAAGGGTTTGCTCCAGTTCTTTCGTAGTTTCAAGAGATGCCCCGGTGAAGTACATTTTTGCAAAGCAATTCGTTTTAATGCCGTCCGCATCATATTTCCCGTAATGATGCACCAGCTGGTTGAAGTCCTGGATCAAAAGCATAATTCCGGAACGGTGTTTCCGAACATTGGCAACTGCCAAAGGCAATGTGGGCAGGTTTAAAGAAGCTGCTTCGTCAATTAAAAGGAAAATGTCTTTTTCCTGATTCTCCGGGAAACGACCTAAGAGAAAGGCAAAGAATTGCTCAAAGAACAAGGAAGTCAGGACACTGTAATATTTTTGGTCGGCAATGGAATTTTGAATATACAATGCAGTTGGCTTCTTTCTGAACTCCATTAAGTCTAGACTGTCGAAGGAGGTCACCTTGGCCACATATTCATCATTAAAGATTTGCAGGGCTGCTTTGCACGTGGCGATTACTCCACTTACAACTTTTTCATCAAAACTGATAAATGCCTTATACTCCGTGAAAAGCACATCATCAGCATATTCGCTGAAAAGAACATCGACCGATTCAGGATTGGCTCCCAGGCTGTTGAGCAATTGACGAACATTGTATAGATTCTGATATTCAAAAGGCTGTTTTTTCAGGATAGTAATCAGCATGGTAAGAAGCGAAACAGCCTGAATGTTCCAAAATGGATCTTTACCCTTACTCCCTAAGGCATTATCAACTAACAAAGAGGCCACTTTTTGAATATCGGAAGAGGTCTGTGCTCTTATCAAAGGATTATAGCCAGAGGAATTTTGAGGTTTAGCAAAATTCAGAACTTTAATTTCAAAGCCTCTTTGCTTCAAATAGCCTGCGCTTTTGTTATAGAGTTCACCCGAAGGATCATGAATCACCAGGCTGTCTTGCATGGTAAATAAAGATGGAATGAGTACAACGCTGGTTTTACCGGTTCCGGTTCCGCCGATTACTAAAGCATTTTGGTAGCAATCTTTCTTGGTTAGGTTCCTTTTGCCGGTTAGACAGAATCCGTTATTATACTTTGAGAGCAAGATTCCCTGGGAGGCAAAATCGGAATGGTATCCTTTTTTTTTGGTTGAAATCTGAAAGATAAATTCACCGGCTTCAAAAAGAAGGTCTAGAATACCTTTCAGAAGATCAAAGAGTAAAGTGATAATTTGAATAATTGCGTTCATATTGTTTTTTTAAGGTTAGGTAAGTAATTTTTTAAGATAGGGATTGATATGCTGGAGGATTATCTCAATCAGTCTTAATGTCCCCCATAACAGAACGATAAATATCTTGAAGGCAAGTATTAACAACCCTTTCAAGATTTTCCAAAAGACTGCACGCTTTTTCATTTATAAAAGGTTTTAGGTGTTCGAATTTCATTTTAGTTGATGTTTGCGGTGATTTCCACACTGGCTCCTTTGTTTTCCAGTAGTTTTTTATAAAAGTTTGCAATCAGTTGATATTGATCATCGGCTTCATTATTTTTTGGTTGATGTATTAGATAGACCTTGATCCCTGTCAGATTTTTTAATGGAGAGAGGGCTTCAAAGTATTTTCGGATGCTGTCTGGGTCCGTTCTTAAAAGATTGATGGTTTTCTTATCGTAAAAAGAAAATTTGTCAGTGTTCTCTTCCAAATCGCTGTATACCAATAGGAACCTTTTTTGTGAGGTGCTTTGGCTGAACCGGTTTAATTCAGTGGCAACAGGTTTATATATCGAAGAATTTACCTTCCCTACCTTCTCTGTATCAGCATTCGTAAGAATTTGGTTGATGTCAGTGTACAACTGCTTCACCTTCTTATCCCTATCCAACTCATTACCCAGCCATTGATTTTCCTGACCAATTATAGTTTCAGAAATATGATTGTAGCTCACATCAGTTATATCAACAAATCTGAAGAAAGCACCATCCCATTTTGAATTATCTAGATTGAGAAGGATGGAAATATCAGCCAGTTTGGGTTGAGAGATTTGAGTATCCGTGATATCCCGCATTACTGTTATATCTGTTGAGGAAAGTTGCAGGTTGAATGATTTTCTCATAAGAATTACTCCTGTAAGTAATATGAGAAGGGCTAATAATAAATAGATTCCTGTTTTCATGGCTGTTTATCGTTGCTAGGAATAAGTGAATAATAAAAGCTTTCGATTTCAGGGATAGGAGGTTCGTCAGAAAAACAATCAGGTGGAGTGCTGTCGTTTCTGAAAAGCAGGTTGGTTGTTTTAAAAGCACCGAGTGATTCATAATACATCTTTCTGATTCTTTCGACGGCATAGTTGGCATAATGTGCTATCCTGATGCGTATTTTCGTTCTCTCCAAAATTGTTGACATGATTTTCTCCCGGTCTATTTTTAACTTTTCTATTTCCTTCTTCCGTTTCTTTACAACATATTGTAGTTTCAGCAGTAAGGCATTCTGTTTGATTTCTGCCCAGGACGGCAGGACAAAGAATGAAACTAGGGCAGAAACAATAAAGAAAAAAAGATTGATGATCACGAAATAAGTAGGTTGGATGTGCACATCATGGGTAGCCAGGTAGCTTGATCTGAATATTGCCAAGGCTATAAATAAACTGGTTACAAATATAAGCGCCCCGGATAGTCTGCTTATCCTTTGCAATTTGTTAATTGCTCCCTTGTAAAGCATTGGGGTTATGTGTGCAAAGAGAAACACAGCAAAGGAAATGCAGATGGATAGAATCAAGGCGAAAAGCAGGCTCTCCCCTGTTACTTGAAATGCTTTTGTATTGAACATAATCTCACCGAGGGTAATAATAAGGGTGGCAACGATTGCCCAGGTGATGCGTGATGGTATGCTATTTTGCGCAAAATCTTTTAAGACGTTTTCATCGTTTTGATTTTTCGCTTCCTTGTCATTTATTTCCATATCAATGTTTTTCACTTTTTCCTTGAAGTAGTTAGCGTCTGCCTTCGCTTCAGGGAAGTGAGCATCAGGCTGGAGGTAATGGTATACATCTGCCGCTAGCTTCTCGTATCTGGCTTTTGGTTCGCCGAAATAGTTTAAGAGATTGTCTCCTTTGAGAGCTGGCAGGTTTCGCTGAGCGAAGTTTTTTGCATTCTTTTCAACCAAGACCTTGATTTCGGCATCTCTTTTTTGCAACATTTCTTCCAATACTGGATCGAATATGTTGCCTGTAGGTAATGTTACGGTTTTTGTTTTCATAAGTTAGGGTTTTAATGATGATTAATTATCTGTGATGAAATTTTAATAATGTAGTCCTATGTTTAAATAATCGTAAGCCTTTGATCGCTTTTTCTCTCTTTTCATATTCTTCCACTCTTGCCGCCATATCTTTTTCGTAAGTTGCTTCGGCAATTTGATTGTTGTATTTTTCAAACTGACTCTCGATTTCGATAAAATCCAAGGTAGGGGGCAAGAGTTCTTCGCCGATCTTGTTTGCCGAGCGATACGTTATTGAATCATTCTGATTTCCAAAATCAGGATATACGATTCCAATTGATTCCTCTGTGCCATCAGGCAGTACTCTTGATACTTTGATAATGTTCGTTGTAGGATCTGGAGCGCTGAACCTTACCTGAGTTCTTTCGTCTTTTGCCTTTTTCATATTATTTTTTTAGATGTCCATATCTAGGTCCTGTTCGTCGATATCCTGTTCCCTGTCATCATTGTCAGCTCTGATTCCTTCTAATTCCATTTCTCTTTCCGACTTTTCAGTCTCCTGGAAATGATCTTCCTGATTGGCTTTATCTGTATTCTCTGGATTTTGGGTTGATTCAGTTTTTTCCTGTGATCGGGCATTTCCCATCTCACCTTCTATGATATGGGCTAGGTCCTTGTATTGGACAGGATTTTTAGAGTCTTGCTCTTTTCCCATTTGATTGAGTTTTGTTTTTTCACTTACCTTTTCCTTTTCGGGATCTTTTGTTTTCCCTTTGTCTTTATCATTCTTCTTATCCCTGATGGTCTTTATATCGTTGACCCTTGATCGGTTTTGATTCATTCGAGGCCTTATGTTTACTTGCAGAGCAGCTCTTCGGATTCCGATCACCATATCAGCCAAAAATTTCCCGCTTTTCTTGAATTTATTTTTCAATTCGCTGATATCTATGCCATTGCCGAAAATCTGGTTGCCTGCAAAATCATAAGCCTGGTAGTAGGTCTTTTTAATTTCAGGATTGAATTCCCGGAAAATTCGTCCGATGATAATCCTTTCGTGGTCTACTGTTTGAACCACAGTCATGAAATGTTGGCCTTTTCTGGCGGAACTGTATTCAATGAATACAGTTTTACTGTTTGTTGTTTCCATATTGATTTGTTTTAAGGGTTACACTTTGATGATCTATTGGGAAAATGAAATACAGCCATTCCGCCTGAAGGACGATTTTGTTAAAAAAAGGAAGGGTGGGTGAGGTGCGGAAATAAGGTGCGGAAATGTCGCGTTTTGCATCAAAATGCAAGAGCGAAAGGTCTGATTCTACTGAGTTTTCTGGAAAGTTGTCAGGACTTAAAATCCTGTGACCATTGCGGTTGTGCGGGTTCAAGTCCCGCCCGGGGTACAAATCACTTCTAAAACCCACGTTTTACGTGGGTTTTTTATTTTAGGGTGCCCAAATGGGTGCCCAAAATTATCTTTTCACTGTTTTTTTACTTATTTGGACAATAATTTCCAATATTGACAACATAAAGTAAGATTTTGGTAATTTATCGCTGGATTGCAAAGAATAAAGTCGCTGAACCCAATCAAATAATGTAAAATTTCCGTATCTTTGTCATATGAAGACTAAGCCGGTAAATAAACCATCTTTCGACACAATTTTCAGTAATGCAATTGCATCTGCTAAAATTGAAGGAATCCGGTTTGATAAAAAAACGCAAGCCTATATTAAAAAGGAAGCACTTAAGAAGCTGGAAACAACTTCCCGATAATTTCTGTCATCGCTGAATAATCCTTATCATCTCCTTTATTCAAAGCTTCAATGTACTGCGGATAGTTATTCATTCTGAATTTATCTAATTCCAGAGAAGGATACCCTGCTCTGTTGGCCATCAAATCGGCAAAAATCCTGGCAGTCCTTCCATTTCCTTCCCTGAACGGATGGATATGGATGAGTTCGCAATGCACAATTGCAATGTCTTCAATCAATTTTTTTACATCTTCATAGTCAGAAGGCAATTTTGACAGGAATTCCAGCTCAAGATAAATCATTCCTCTTGGGATAAAAACGCAGGGCAGGAAATGATGACCTGCTTTTGAAAGGTCGACATCGCGGTAATTTCCGGCGAATGGATACAGATGACCGAGAGCAGTCCTGTGAATTGACCGAATATACTTTTCATCAAACTTCGTTTTCTTCGTCAATTTACCAGTAAAAATCACCTGAGCTTGAATGAAACCGATCGTTTCTTCTTCTGCAGCCTTCTGAGGATCAGTAATCCCAAGATTATTTTTCAGGACGGAACTGCCCATTTCATAATAAAGAGGATCCTTTGCATTTTTCCGTTCCGGAACTTCGTATGGCCTTTGATACGACATACTAAAATGATTGTTCGATTATCTTTATCTCCTCTTCAGTTAATCCATATAGGGTATAAACCAATTGGTCAGTCTCTTGTTCCAAGGCGCTTGTGTCGGCATTGGGATTGACATTTTTGATAGCGAGGATTTGAGCCGCATTTTCAATAATTGGCCTTTTGTCTTGTTCCGAAATAACAGGAATCGGGAGTTTTCGCAATTCAGCAAGGGTAGTCTGCCTGAAATCATCTTTTGTAGCAATTGAGGATGATTTTAAATAAAGATATGAAATAAATCGACTGCATAAAATACCCAATAAATATAATGGTTGGAATCGTCGATCAATGGGAATAAATGGATTAATATCTTTCTTAAAGACAAGTTTTTCATCACAGTATGCAACTGAAAGCCGATCTTGCCTATTTATAATTCGTCGAATTAATATTTTGTCCTCCGCTTCATAAAACTGTTTTAATGATTTCATCTCAGAAAGACTAATCATATAGACTTCAGCTTTGATAAGTGAGTAATTGTATACATTCCCTTTTGACAAAAAAGGGTAAGAATTTTCATCACAAATGTCACTCTCTATCTTTGAAAATCGACTACCTGAAAGGCCCTGTGTTGATTTTGTGATTGACCCAAGAGAAATAAATTTTGGTTCTGAGAATTTCAAAATCAAACTACCAACATTTTTATCAAGAATTATTTTATAATCTGGTGGCTTGAGTTTAGAAATATCGATTATCTCAAATGCACAATACCTCAAATCAGGAATAATGGCTTTTTTATCGAAATTATAAATGGTATAACTTGGTGACTGGTAATTTGAAAAAATATAAATCCCAGTATCAACATAGGCATCTTCAAAAGTATTAAACGGTAAATTTATTATCTGATTTATTCCTTTTCCCGTGATAAGAAACTTCCTAAAAATTGAATAGTTCTCTCCTGTTTGCCAGGTTTGTGGTGCTATATAAGATACCAAACCTGTTTTTCTAACAACCCCAAAACCTTCAATCATAAACATTACGGAAGTTTCATACTTTCTTTCAAATTGGGGAAATTTATTTCTAAAAATGACTTTTTCGATGTCGGTAAAAGACTCCAATGGAATATATGGCGGATTCCCAATCACCACATCAAACCCCACGAAATCCCCTTCATCATTGAGCACTTCCGGAAATTCGAAACGCCATTCAAAGGCATTTTCATAGATTTTATTGTTCTTGATCTCTTCGAGTTCGGTTTCAAGTTTTTTGATTTTACCTGTAAGTTCATTTACCTTTTTATTCCATTCGGCCAGTTCTTTCTTTGATCGTTCAAACAGGGAGGTCTGGTTTGTATGGGTAAACAGATCTCCATTGAGTTTTTTCAACTGAGTTAAGCGTTTGTCATTGGCGGCTACTTCTGTTTCGAAATCGGACTTGATGGATTCAATCAGCCGTTCCATTTCACGTTTTTCCTCTTTTCCCCGGGCATTACGGTAGGTCATAACGGCAAGACGATAGCTGTGAATGTTCCATTTGCTTTTCTTCAACGCCTGCTTGATATCAGCATCCAGCGCATAGCGGGAGATGAGGGAATTACCGCATTTAATGTTGATATCAATGTTCGGAAGTGTTTCAAGCTCGGTATAATTGCTTTCGGCCTTGTAATAAGAGTTCTTGAGCAATTCAATCCATAATCTCAAACGACAAATTTTAACTGAATTAGGATTGATGTCGACGCCAAACAAACAATTTTCAATGATAGTCTGCTTTTCACGGAAAAGCGCTTCCTGAACCCGCTGACTCTCGGGACTTCTGGGATTGTACTCAAATAATTCCCCATCTTCGTCGGTAACGATAAGCTCGTCATTGGCTACTTCAACATGGTACTCTTTCAGCCTTTTATCTTCCTTATCGGACAATATTTTCAATTCACTCTTTATAGCGATGATCTCATTCAGGGCTGAAACAAGAAAATGACCGGAACCCACTGCAGGGTCACAAATCTTAAGCTGGTTGATAATCTCGTTGGCTTCCTTTTTATCGTCAATTTGATCATACAAGCCAGCCAGATTTTGGCAATTCCAGCCTTTCAGGTCATTAAATTTTTGAACCACCGCCCGGCGAATTGTTTCGCGGCACATATACATGGTGATGAACCCGGGGGTAAAGAAGGAGCCGTCTTTGTACCCGTTAATCTTTTCGAAAATCAAACCGAGAACCGAAGCATTGATCAGCGATTTATTCTCTTCCTGGATCTCTTCAGCGCCTTCACCAGAAAAATCATAGGAATCAAGGAAGGCAAAGAAATAATCCAATCCGGTTAATAATCCGGCCAATCTTTTGCCGGTATTGTTTTTCAATACCGTACCTGAATGAATTGGAATAAGGCAATCATCCTGCAGATTACTTATAAAAATTGTTTCACGTTCCAGTTCGGTGGGCTCAAAAAGAGAACTATTCAGATAAGGCACTTTTTCAAATATCCCCGCCACAGCAGGATCACGATCCTGTATTTTCTTAGCAAGTACCCTGAAAAATAAACTATTCAAGGCATCATATCCCTGTACTTTTTCACTGGTAAGAAATGAAAAAGAAGAATTACCCTTATTGTATTTGACTAGCTGGGCTTCAAGCAGTTTCAGGAATAAAATCCGATTGATCCAGGTGATCACCAATTCGAGTGAAACATTGAAAAGTCGTTCCTGAGGGTTCTCTCCGAAACGGTTAGGTTTGTTAAGCCGGCTGATCATATCGAGGCTATCGATCTGGATCATGGTATTTTCGATCAACGAACCGGGATCGCGTTGCCCTTCCTTCTTACGGCCGATGAGCTTTTTACCGCCCTCCTTTGTTTCGGTTAACCCAATAATGTGGAGCAATTCGGTATAGAATGCCTTATCGAGACTATTGCTGTCGTTTACAAAGGGTAGCTTGAGCAGATGTTCAGGCGAAAGCAGCTTATAGAGAGCAATTAATTTGGAATCATCTTTTTTATCTTCATTTCTCAGGGGTTTATCATAATCCCTGAAATCGAACCAGGTGAAACAAATTTCGGAAGTTAAGGCTGCCAGGAATGGTTCGGCAAGCTCCCTGTAAAAGAAATCGGTGGTTGTACCGGCCAGCCTGCCTTCCTCAAAATCGGTGAACTGTTTAACCAGGATCTTGTTTTGTGCGAAAGTCTTTTCGAAGAAGTTGGCATCAAACACGTACCATTCATACACATTTGTAGCCACAAGATGCCTGATCTCAAGGTTATGGTTTGTGATCCGTTCGCGGAGATAATACAGCATTAGTTCCTGAAAAGCTTTTGCGTTCAGGTTGTCGGGCCGGATCATCTCGCCTTTATTCGATGGCTTTTTGGCTTCGATCAACACTGCCGGGAAGGTCTTTGAATCGGGGCTATTATGGATTACGAGATCGGTGCGGTCTTTGGTATTGATATAAAACTTTGGATGGTAGAAGGTATTCTTGAGAAAATCGCCCAGGTCATTTTTATTATGCTCTTCCGATTCGGTTTTATCGAGACCATCAAGCAAACCGATCAGGTTTTTCTTGAACAGTTCAATTTCACTCCTTGAGGGTTTTACCTTGAGGAAAGCTTTGTTCAGTGATTTACGGGGCGATAGAAGAGTCAATTGCATTGCTTCAGTATAAAATATTTTCTATTGCTTAGAATGCAAACATATCGGTTTCAGGGTAATTATATTTGCTTTTCGTCATCATGACTCCTTGAAGCACTTACGCGAAGGTTCGTCTAAATATCGGTTAATTCCTTTATCTGATTTTAAAATTATCATAATTGTGAATCAATACTTTGTAATGTGCATTCGTTGTCTTCTCTAAGATTCTGACTAATGCGCCACAGAAAAGTAAAATTAAATCAAAATTCCAAATTGAACTGCAATGAATTTCATTTTACGGTGCCTTTGTTTTATCAACAGCCAGATTTGTTGATTTGCCGGCATTTGCTGTATTAACAGCAGAGTTCAGGTAAGAGACTATAACATCGTTCTTGTTGCCGCTGGTTCCGTCGTAGGTCAGAGTCAACACCGGTATCCCCGTAATTTTCTTGATTTCCCGGGCCATCGCCTCAGTAACCATAGCCGGACAACAAAAAGCAGGATTGGTTTGCACAAAAAGGGAGATGTCAGGGTAATTTTCAATTACGTAAAAAATCTTCAATATGTTCTCGTAGGATTCCCCTGAATGAAAAGGGCTGATATTGAATTTTGCCAGATTTTTTTCAAGCCTTACCGGATGGACTACAGGTTTGTTCCCAAGATATTTTTTAAATAGTTTGTAATACCTGTCCTCAAATATTTTAATGCTCGAAATCATCACCCTGTACAGAGCTGTGTTGAAGTAGTCGCCACGAGCACCGGCGCGGCGTATCTGATTCTCGATCATTATTTTTACCAGGTCGGTATATGGTGTAGTAACCACTTCACCACCGTTTTCTTCAATATCATGGATCAGGTTTTGGTTCATGATATCATTATCCCTCACATACAGATCGCCAAAAATTGCAACACGTGGCTTTTTTCCGGGCTTCCTTTCGATTTTATCAAACAAGGAGATCACTTCTGTCACGGCGGTATCTATCGGACGATTTCCTAGAAAAGCCTTCTCAAGAATCCCAATACTTTTTTCTATCGCAGCATCCGTTTCACCCCGGTTGATCTCATAGGGCCTGATTTTGCATCCCAGTTTCCTGATCAGACCGCCCAGCAGGTATGCGAAGTAGGCGTAATATCCGGTACTGTAAGCTATTTCAAAATGAGTCAGCAGGCCAAAATACACGGATGCTTTTTCAAAACCATGCCCGTAGTCCTCGAGCAGGTTTTTAATATAAAAAGGATAAAGCCTCAGGTTGCATGTAAGGTAGCATTTAGTCATCCAGAGCATCGTGTGCTCAGGGTTCAGCTTATGCTGTTCAACATAATCAATAAATTCCTGGGCAACAATGTTCACCGGAAGGCATTGACCTGTATTATAGGCCATGCTCTTCCTGATGATCATTTCACTGGATTGCATAAGCCGTGCATCAATCCCTCCCCGTTTGAGATTAGCAACCAGAAGAGGCGCAACAAGGTTATCCCAGTTCGGAAACAGCAGGATCTTGCCATTGATCCTCGTCTCCAGATGCGGTAAAAATGCCGGCGATTTTGGTTGAGGGGTCTCCAGGTTCATTGCTGAGTGATTCCTGAACGATCTGATTGCTGCTTCTATCCTCGTTTCATACCCCATATTCGAATCGTGTTCATCGATCTGAAGGATGAGGTAAGGTTTATCATAATCATTCAGAAGTTTCTTAAAATATTCAATGATAAAAGAATCGGGTGCACATTTAAAAGCCGTGATCAGAACAGGATAAAGGTTTTTTGTAATGGCTGCTGTTTTAACCGTTTCAAGGATTCTGGAGGCATAGTACCAGGGAACCTTCTGCAGTAAAAGCTCTGTGTCTTCAGGCTGAAATTCATCCGGCCCGATCATGTCCTGGAAAAAACTTTTTATCCCCATCCTGGTAAAAATATCAGGGATGCCTTTATTCATCGATTTTGAAAGTACCACATAGGGCCTGCCCAGTAAAACCACTGATACTCCGGATTCAGGATGAAATTCCGTTTTAAACAGGGAAATCAGCTTCATTTTTCGCTCATGTGAAAAAAACAAAGCTTCTTCGAATGCCTTTTTAACTTTTTCTGAAGTAATGACTGATCCCAGGTATGGCCTCAAGCTTTCGGTAAGCTGTTTGATCACATGCCTGTTCCCTTTGTGGAAATTCAGCATGGGGGATATCATTTTCCCGGCAATCCGTTTGTCTTTCATCGTAAAGACCAGGGAGGCTGAATACTGGGTATAATAACAATAATTACCATCCGAATTTTCGTCACTGTCCCTGGTTTCGAGGGAAACCGGGAGGAAAATAAAATCCGCCTTATCGGCAAGCCATGCCACATGCCCGTGAATGGAATCGATGGGAGCACAAAACTCAGCGCCGGCAATCCGTTTACCGGCTTTCACCGGGTCGGTAAAATTCTCGCTGCTCACAATGCGGATGGATAAATTTCCGAAAAATCTTTTCCACAGGATCAGGTCATCAAACATATGCAATGCAGCCGGCAACCCGACTATGACCTCATGGCTGAAGGTTTTAGGCTGGCTCAGGTGAAGTATCCTGGCCCTTTGTTCAGGCATATTGAATATCGTAGGATCAAGGCTGATGTGTTTTTTTGTTTCATAATCCCGCCCGCAGAGAAACCCATAGGCTTCCTGCTCCCCATTTACGGTAGCCAGGCTGATATGGCAATGATTCGTACAAATGCTGCACCTCTCGGAATGGACCTCTAGGGTCTCCCTAAAGAAGCCGAGTCCCCTGAACGTTGTTTCTTCAGGTTTTTCTTCCCCAACCAAAAGAGCAACTCCGAGTGCACCCGTGAGATGGCAGTAGGGTGATACAAATATTTTTTTCTGAAGCCGATGTTCAAAGGCGGCGACCAGGGACTTGTTTTTAGCCGTTGCCCCCTGGAAACATATCTGATTGCCAACAGAGCCTTCAACAGCCACTTTTTTCAGATAATTTTCAGTCACTGAGTGAAGAATGGTAGCAAGGATCTCATTCACCGAATAGCCTTTATTCAGCAAGTGGTTCGTGTCGCGTTCCATAAAAACAGTACAGCGGTCGCTTGCCAGCGGGGCCGACACCCCCCCGGTCTGACTTGAATAGGCGCTCAATTCACAACCTAATTTCCTGGCCTGTTCCTCAAGAAAGCTCCCGGTCCCGGCTGCACAAACGGCGTTCATCTGCGAAAAAGTCACTATCCCCTTGCGCATCAGCGTAAACTTCGAATCCTGTCCGCCGATCTCAATGATAGTATCTGTTTCGGGGTTCAGTTCAAAAGCAGCCCTTGCGTGCGCAGTAATCTCATCCACCACCAGGTCTGCATGAATAAGTTTCCCGATGAATTTCCTTCCCGACCCGGTAGTCCCTGCGCCTTTGATACATAGGCTTATCCCCCGTTTTTTCATCAGATCCTCAATGGATTCGAAAATAGCCTGGACTGCTTCAGCCGGTTTTCCTGATGTATAGGTATAAAAACCGGCCATTGGGGAATGGTCTGTTGTTGTAAGGATTGCTTTTGTGCTTGTTGATCCGATATCTATTCCCAGGAAGGATTCATAATTTTTTCCTTTCGCCAGGGAAACGTACTGGTCAACCTGCACATCTGCGGGATGGCGGGAAACAGACGGCCTGAAGTTTGATGAATCTTCCCCTTTGAAATCGGGATACCCCGAAAGCTTTATCTCGAGGGGAGGATAAAAATAGATTTTCCCGGTATCATCAGGTAATAATATTTCATCCAGGGACCTGATCATCGTCTTTAAACAGACCTGCTTCTCCTGCAGCCATAAAAAACAGGCCCCGGCAGCACCCAGGCAGTGAGAATATTCATGCAGCAGAAACCTGGTATTCAGAAGCCCTTCGAGGTGCCTTATCACAGCCGCATTTCTCGAAACACCCCCGGCAATAAAAACAGGGAACAACGGTTCAGCCTGGTTGAACAGTGTATCCACAATATTTACAGCCAGTCCCTTGCACAAACTGTCGCATATGGCTTCAAGGGAGAAACCCCTCTGTTGCGCATGGATAAGATCTGTTTTCGCAAATACCGAACAACGGGATGCAATATCGGGAATGGGACCCTTGTTCCTTAAAGCAATTTCACTGAGCTCTGCAATTCCCGAAAGATTCAACCGGAATGCCTGCTGGTCGAGAAAACTTCCGGTACCCGCGGCACAGGAGGAATTTGACCTGATCGATTCAAAATTCCCCTGCTCATCGAATCTGATCAGGCTGAATTTCTCAGCGCCAATGAACAGCAGGGATTTTGCATGGCTGCAGAATAATTTTGTCGCCCTGATAACAGCAAGCTGGGGATTAAAGGAAGACACCAGCTCAGGATTAAAACAGGGGGCTGAACAAACAGCAATGCCTCTAAGGTTTGACAGATCAAGCTGATGGCTGGCCGACCTGAGACATTCCCTTATCTGCCCTTTATGAAAAAGATAACAAGTTTTCTGAACCTGACCTGACAAATCCATCAGGACAAGAGAAATTGTAACAGAACCGATATCTATTCCGAGCAGGGTCTCTGGAGTGAGATGCCCGGTTTTTGCCCGCAGGGACATGCTCATTTGATGCCTTATGGTAGCTTTTTCAAAGGTAGCCTTAAGAAAGTCAGGATGCAAATATAAATGATCTCACTTCTTTTGTGAATGTTTTCTCACGGTTTTCCCTGAAGGATGTGGTAAGTTCTTTATCATGGGAAATAATATTTTTTTTTACTTTCCTTATCTCCTGGTCAATTTTTGCAAATAGCCTGGCCAATCCCAAAGAGTCCTTCAACCTTTTAATATAATCATGAAGGATTATTATTTGGGTTTTTCTTTTTCCATGAACCTCATTTACTGTTCTTTCTGGAAAATTTTATCGCTGATCAACTTTACGACCCTTAACAAAGAGGCTGTCTCATGCAAACTACAGACTCTTATTAAGGCCGGGGAAATCAGAAAAGAGAGACTGTCCCGGAATCTGTGCCGAACTCTTCTGTCACATCACTTTACCTCCACGATACAGGTTGCAATTGGCGGTGCCATTTCAAAAGAAATAGGGACAATATATTCAAGACGTTGCGAGTCCCAGTATTTGTCTTCAGGGCAATTTCTGCGGAAACCGATCGTATGCAGGATATAAAGCTGCCACCCTGGTTTCGCTTTCGAAAGCCAGTTACCAACGTCACGTTGCAAGTTATTATCAGAATCGGTAAAGTCCTGACCCGAGGTATTCCATTCCTTGAAAGATCCTTCTGTATTCGTGGGTTCAAACCACAAGGGTTTGTTCTGGTGTAGCATATCAATAGGATTGGCAGGCCAGGCCGTAAAAAGGTTATTTCCAACATCATCAAAATTGGAATAGATCTTCCAGTAACTCTGAACCTCGATCACATCCTTATATTTTGGATGGTTTGAAGTATATTTATTGATCAGGTCACCGTAAGTTGTGCCCTTAGGAAGAAAGGCACGGAGGTCGATGGTCCCTCCTTGTGGAACATAAAATTTTCCATTCCTGAAATCGAATTGAGTAGCGTCGTACCGATCTTTCAGAGGATAACCTTTCATTGAAACACAGATGGAGCCGAATCCAAAAGCCTTGATATAGGCGGGGTCCGGGTCAGCTATTCTGAATGAGACAAAAATCATTAAAATGACAACCAGAAGCGCTGTTGTAAAAGTTAATTTTTTCATGTTGCCTCCTTTTCGTTTGAATAATGTAAACTGTTCCGAAATATAAGTTAAAAAAGAGGAAAGTCAATCGATTATTAGATATTTTTCAGGTCACTAATTGCAGAAAGAGCAGATATTCCCTGGGTGGGCAAAACTGTTGTATTTATTCTTGGTTTAAGAGTACCCTTATGGTGTTTCGACAAAAGTATTGAATCAGGCAGTTTAGAGAAACATGAAAAGATTTCCCGATGGAAGGTTTCCGGAATCTAACTGACACTTCTAATGCATATCCAGTCCGTGCATCATATTTACGAGGTGAAGGAGTGATTTCAGGATTTCATCCATATATTCGTTCACGGCTTTCACGCTGCCAGGAAGAGTAAAAACCAGTGTTTTTCCCATAACACCTGCTACTGAACGACTGATCAGGGCCTGGGGTTTTATCGCACCATACTTCATCCTGATCATCTCCATAATACCTGGAATTTCCTTGTTCAGAAGAGGTTTTATAATATCTATTGTGAAATCTCTCGGGCCGATTCCTGTCCCTCCTGTCGTGAACAGAAAATCGACAAGCTCATCTTTAGCCTGGTGCACGAGGTCCTCGAGTTTATGCCTGTCATCGGGGATAAGCGTATAATGGATAAAGAGGTTCAAGCCTCTTTCTTTGAAGAAATTCTGAAGAATTTCCTGCAGGCGGGCACCCGATTTATCTTCGTATTCCCCGGCGCTGGCCCTGTCGCTGAGGGTAATAACCAGGGCACGGTACATTCTTGGATGAAATTCAACAACATCTCCCTCTTTAATGTGACCGGGATGCAGTACACGGGCAAAAATTCCTTCTTTTGGCATTACGCAATCGCCCACCTCCTTAAAAATAGCACATGAAGTTCCATGACATTCCTTGCCGATCTGAGTTATCTCAATTTCCACATCGCCGCAGGTAAACCTGTCAAGGGGATGTATCTTAAGATAATCAAAGCCATCGAGGGTGATGTTTTCGGCAAATTCACCCGGGCAGACCTTCCTTCCTGCCTGTTTTTCAAACTTTCTTATACTTTCCATCCCAAGAATGCTTACCTGACGGTTCCACGGGCCGGAATGAGCATCGCCTTCAACACCCTGGTGGGTTAGTGTGATACCTGCCACAGGCTTTTTAACTGTTCCTTTTCTCTCAGAAATATTAACCGAAACTACTTTAAACTCCTCCATAAACTGAATATCACAGCTAAATCAAATGTCTTCCTTCGTCTTGCTTAACAGCCTGATCTCATCAATGATCATCGCTTTATCTGCAGCCTTGCACATATCGTAAATCGTAAGCAGGGCAACCGAAACAGCAGTAAGTGCCTCCATCTCAATTCCGGTTTTTCCCTTGCAACGGGCGAGGCTGTTTATCCTGACACCGGTTTTATCCAGGCTGGCTTTAACTTCAATTTTTGTTATACTCAGCGGATGGCATAAAGGGATAAGTTCAGAGGTTTTTTTCCCTCCCTGTATCCCTGCAATCTCTGCCACGGTCAGCACATCGCCTTTCTTCATCTTATTCTGGCGGATGAGACTGATCGTAGTCCTGGCGAGGATTATATGGCCGGTCGCTTCAGCAGTCCGAACCTGGTCGGGCTTTGCCGATACATCGACCATCGAAGCCTTGCCGGAGGAATTAATATGTGTCAGGTTTGGCATATGTGATAATTAGCGAGGTAGTGAGGTAGTGAGGTAGCGAAATAGCGAAATAGCGAGGTAGCGAAATGATGAATTCGTAAATCGTAATTATTCGCAATATTGTTAATTTTATTGGTGCTCATTACGGCTTCGCCGAACGTAAATCGTAAATCCTCATTCATCCTCCAATATTATGAAAAAAATCCGAACTGTTGCTTGTTCCCTTTTTGGGTTTCAACCCGATTGCAGCTTCAATCGCATTTTTTATTCCCAGTGTGCGGATGTCGAACTCCAGATCGCTGAAAAGGCAGGGTTTGATCCTGCCGTTGGCGGTTAAACGCAGGCGGTTGCAATGCATGCAGTCGCCTCCATGCCCGTTCTCCACTATCGTGAAACAGCCTTCCCCGAGATCCATCTGGTGAATGAATCGTGCCTCCAGTCCGTTAGCCAGGCAAAACTCACGAACGGCAGCCGCATCGGGCTCATCCGAAGAATTCTGGATTACGCAGTTGATTTTTACAGGTTTCAGCCCGGCCTTCAGTGAAGCTTCGATTCCCCTTATAACAGCTGAAAGGTCGCCGCCCCGGGTAATCTCCCTGTACCTGGCCGGATCCAAGGTGTCGAGGCTGATGTTAATCCTGTGAAGCCCTGCACCGGCAAGGGCCAGTGCGAATTCCCCGAGAAGGATTCCGTTGGTTGTAAGCCCCAGGTCTTTGATCCCGGGAATGCCTGCAACCCGGCCGATGAAATCCACAATGCCTTTCCTTACCAGCGGTTCGCCCCCGGTGATCCGTACTTTATCAATCCCCATAGCTACCGCCAGCTGTATGACCTCGATGATCTCTTCGTATGTAAGGATATCGGCATGTGACAGCATTTTTACACCTTCGGCCGGCATGCAATAGGTGCAGCGGAGGTTACAGCGGTCGGTTACTGAAACTCTGAGGTAATTGATCCGGCGGTTAAAGGAGTCGTACATTGGCCGTTTCCCCTTTTTTAATTTCCGTTTGCCCTATGTCCACGATCATCATGCCGCCGGCCTTCGTGTATGCATTGATATGCGCCGAACCATGATATTCGAGGGGGTACACAGCTCCCTCATCCACAATCACAGGAATAACTGATTTCCTCAACGTCTTTTTTCTTGAAAAATCAATACCCATAGGCAGTTTAAGCAGCCTGGGCTGTTCATTGCAGCCCATCATTTTCAGCACAAAGGGTTTAACCATCAGTTCAAACAGCACGAATGAAGAAACCGGGTTTCCCGGCAAGCCGAAGATGAACTGCTTGTCATAACGGGCAAAAACGGTGGGCCGCCCGGGTTGTATGGCCAGGCTTTTAAACAGGATCTTTGCCCCCAGGCTTTCGATGGCTGCAGGCACATAATCAAAATCACCCATTGAAACTCCCCCGGTAAGTATTACGATATCGGTTTCATACAAGCCCATAGAGATCTTGTCATTAAGCTCTTCGGGCGAATCATCGGCAATCCCGAAATATGAACATAAGGCCGGTATCTGCCGGGCCTGGGCGACAAGCTGGCAGGCGTTTGAATTCCGTATCTGTGACCCAAAAGGGACCTGCTCCGGTTCAACCAGCTCATTCCCGGTTGAGATGATCCCGATATGAGGCTGGCGGGCTACCCATATTTTGGTGTTTCCTACAGTGGCGAGAACGGCAAAATGGGCGGGCTCGAGCCTGGTCCCTTTTTCAAGAACCTTCTGGCCTTTCTTAATGTCTTCGGCCTTGAAACAGATATTTACCGAAGTCTTTTCTTTTGTGAATTTTATATGGTCTGCGGATGACATCTCCGTATCCTCAACCATGATTACTGTATCGGCTCCCGCCGGCAACATGCCGCCGGTCATTATCTTCGAACATTCACCTTCATGAACAGGGTTTTCAGGTACTGTTCCAGCGGGAATAGTCTCAAGCAGTCGGAATTCCATCCCGTATACTGCATCCTGTATCCTGCATGCAAACCCGTCCACTGCCGATTTATCGAAAGGAGGCATGTTGATATCCGAAAACACATCCCTGCTTAAAACCCTGCCGGCAGCGGATTCAATGCCCAGCATTTCCTCTCCTGAAGGGATGGCGTTATTTAAAACAATCTCTAAAGCTTCTTCAAACGGTATCATTCATCTATAAATTTAACTGCAGTAGCTTTTATGCTCAGCCATATCTCCGACCCTTCATCCAGCTTCATTCTTTCGACGGATTCACGGGTAATCAAAGCGTGAATTGTTTCACCGCATTCAATGCATACATCGCATCCGAGGGGTGTGGCAGTGATCTCCTGAACCCTGCCTGCCAATACATTCGACGCAGATGAATCCAGTGCCGATGCTGAAAGAACAATATCTTCACCCCTTATCATAACGAATCCCGACTCATTATCTTGTCCCTGCTGAACCCGTATTTTCAGATTCCTGCTTGTTTCGGCCCAGGGGATTCCGTCATACAATCTTATTGTTGCCGGGAAGAAATTCCTGATCCCGATGAAATGAGCTACAAACCCGTTCCTGGGGCTATGGAATACTTCATCGGGCGTACCCGTCTGCAGAATATTCCCGTGGTCCATCACGGCGATCCTGTTCCCCAGCGAGAGGGCCTCTTCATAATCGTGGGTGACGTGAATTATGGTCTGTCCTCCCCGGTGAATCTGCCTCAGCAATGACCTGGTGCCTGATCTCAGCCGGGTGTCCATCGATGCCAGGGGTTCATCAAGAAGGAGGATTTCGGGTTCCTGGATCAGCGTGCGGGCCAGGGCAACTCTCTGCAACTCGCCACCTGACAGGGTCGAAGGATAACGCTCAAGCAGTTCGCCAATGCCCAGGTTTGCACTCATAGCCTTGATCTTCTGATGAATGCTCTCCCTTGGCTGCCCGTGAAGGGCGTAAGCAAGATTACTTTTGACTTTCAGGTGAGGAAAAATCGCGTGATCCTGGAAAACCAATCCTACCTTTCGCTTTTGTATCGGCATATGCGTGATGTCCCTCCCGTTAAGTTCCAGGCTGCCTGAATCGGATATCGCCAAGCCGGCGATAACCTCCAGCAACAGGGATTTACCGGCTCCCGAAGGGCCAAGCAGGATAAAGTAATCCCCCTTCTCAACGGTAAAAGAAATATCACTGAGCATGAAACCTTTAAAGTCCTTGTTAATGCCTGTAAGTTTAAGCATGGGCTCAGCTTTTTTTTGTATTTGAAAGCAGGAGGCGGAGGATCATAAAAAATACAAGGACGACCAGGATAAAGAGCACCGAAACCGGTTGGGCATATTTTAATCCGAACGAAGTGAAGCGTTCATAAATTAAAACAGGGGTTATCATGGGATGATACGCAATAATGACCACAGCGCCGAATTCGCTCATCCCCCTGGCAAACATCAGTATGAGCCCCGACAAAATATTTTTCCAGGCCAGGGGCAGGGAAACCGTAAAAAAGACCCTTACGGGCGATGCTCCCAGGGTAAGGGCAGCTTTCTCGAGGCGTTCGGGAACCGAAAGGAAACCATCCCTTGCAGCATTGATGAGGTAGGGCAGGCTCACAAACGCCATCGCAAGCATAATGCCCGCAGGATGGCCGACGAAGTTAAATCCTGCCATTGAACTCGCCTTGCCGAGCCAGGTATCCCTTGAAATAAAACCCAGAACCGCAATGCCGGCAGCCGAATGAGGGATCACCACGGGCAGGTCAATAATGGCTGTGACCAGTTTCTTCAGGGGGAACTGGTACCTGGCAAGTATCCATGAAAAAGGAATGGCTGCAACAGCAAAGAGAAGTGTGCCTGCCATCGAAGTGCTCAGGGTGAGCATGATGCTGTTCTTGACTTCGGGATCCTGTGCAGTTTCAAATAATTTATGGGGGGATGATGAGAACATCAATCCAAGAACAGGGCCCAGGACAAACAACAGGATCAAACCTCCCAGTATCGAAAACACCCACTGAAGCCCTTGTTTTTTCATTCAGCGGGAGTTACCGATATCTCTGAAATGGCCTTGATTGCCCTGTCGGAAAAGAAATCACAGGCAGGAAATAACCTGAACCTGCCACCATCTTCCCTGCCGGCATAAGGGATAAGAAGAACCTCTTCCTGGTCGCAGCGGTTCATTACCTCACTCAATGAAAACACCGTCCTGTAACCATCGATGGCAATAAAGGTAAGCAGGGTTTTCTGAAGGTTCTCATGATTTACCTTGATGTAACCATCAAGAAGGTCTTTCAGTCTTATGCCTGTAAAAGGCGTGGTACTGTGTATGCCCCTTCCCCTTCCGTAAAAAACCGTATTGTATGTTTCACTCTGTGCCGAAGGGGTGATCGAATCAATCTTTCGAAGCTCTTTACTCCCTTCGGTGATGCTTATACCGGGCGAATAAAGGGGGGTCAGGTCCCTGTTTACCGGGATGCTTCTTGACGGTGTCCTCACAGTGATTTTAACCGGGTTGCTTATATTTCTTTCGCCCAGCAGGTCATTGCCCATTACCAGCTTACGCTCCGAAGGAAGGGGCCAGAGATCTTTCGTTTTACTGGGAACTATCCTCGTAACTTCTGTAGCGATTATGCATTTGTGCAGGTTGTTCGGATAAAAGATCTCGCCCCAGCTCAGAACGACTTTATCACCTTTCGCATTCTCGATAATTACATACAGGTCAATAACGGGGGAGAACTCCTGCTTATTCTTTTTCTTCAGTATCCTGCTGCTGAGGATGTCGAAGAGGGAATACCCGTCATAACGGTAAGCGCCCGTAAAACGGTTTTTCCCATCCTCCCCAAGCACCGCCTCCTTGACGATGATTGAATGTTTGAGAAGAGCCGTTAAATCGACTTTGCCGGGGTTTTCCACTTCTCCCTCAACGGTGATCTCACCTCCCGGCAGGGCATAGGTGTCGGCATTGTCGTAAAAATTGTTGTTCCTGTCGCCGGGATCAGCCGCCGAAACAAGTTTCAGCCCGTTATCGGGAGATTTCGTGTTGTTGTTATCCTGTGCCATAAACCTCGAAGGTAAAATACACAATATTCCTGCCGCAATGATATACCTGATTTTCATATTAGGGCCTGTTTACGGCTTCTTTACAAAAGGTTTGAGACGGCCGGGAACCGCGGCATAATTTTTTTCTTCCATAGGGATCACCGAGGGCTGACCAGCCTTTTTGATGATCTTCATCCCTTTGTCCTTTGAGAGCATGAATTCCAGGAAGGCTAAGGCGGCTTCTTTATTCGGAGCATTCCTGATCATGGTTACCCCATAGACCATTGGCTCTCCTTTCATCTGCTCTGTTTTCCCTGGTTCTTTGCCTTTGATATCAACCACGGCCTTGCTGTAGTCATCAGCATACTTAATGTTTTTCAGGTTGACCTGGTCGGGGAGGATCAGGTAATTGAGATTGTGCTGCACTGCAACCGACCTGTACTGAAATATATAGTCTATGTTGTTTGATTCCAGCAATGCTACAAGATCCACCTCTTTCGGCCTGATGTAATTGAGGTCCTTTGAACTGAGCTGTTTGGCAAGGCCGGGTTTTTTATAGTACGTTTCCGACAGCAGCATGCACATCACCGTTCGGTATCCGCAGGGATCGGCGTTGGGGTCGGCACGGCCGAATGCAACGTCCTGTTTCAGGAGGATCTCATACCAGTTTTTTGCATTGATCCGGTCCTTGTATTTTGCCTTATCGGTATAAGCAATGCACATTTCATTGGCTGCAAATTTTATGTTCCAGTCGGCATAAGCCGGGATAAGCAGTTTATCAATCACTTTATAATCGGAAGCAGCCATGATGTCGCAGGGTTTCTTAAGGTCGGTGATTTTCCTGGCACATTCCACGCTGCCTGCCGGTTCCATTAAAACATTCACATTGGGATAAAGCTTGTTGAATTCAGCTTTGATCTCTTTCATCGGAACCGAAAGGCTGCCGGCATGAAAAATGATGAGATCCCCGCTGAGGCCGGCAGGTTTCTGGGCAATGGTAAAAGGCAGCACAAGCATGCTGTATACAAGAATCGATAATAGTCGTTTCATAGATCGGATTTTTGTCAGTGTTTGTCTTTATTTATTGGAAATATCATCCAGGAATTTGATGAACCCTTTTTGAATCAAAGTATCGGCACCGGAATGAAATTTATCAAATGCCCTGACCAGCAATTTCCCTTCTTCGGTCAGTGCCATGCTTCCTCCCTCGGCTCCTCCCCGGTGCTTCTCAAGCAGGGGGAAACCGAAAAAATCTTCTATCTTTTTAATGTTCCCCCAGGTCCTGCGGTAGGTATAGCCCAGCTCTTCACAGGCTGCCTTTAAGGAACCTTTTTCGCCGATCATTTTCAGCATTCTCCATTTGCCATCCCCAAGGATACCGTTCCCGTCCTTATCGGCAAGCCAGATCTTGTAATCCAGTTTAATTTGATCGAGCCTGGGTTTGAATTTTGTTTCCATAGCCTGATTCATTGGTATTTACAATGGTTTCAAACAACATTCCGAAAGCAACAAATATACTGTTTTTCGCGATATGCATGAAAAAGCATAACGCAAAAAAGTTTAATTTTGCAGTCCGGGAGAGGGCCGGTAATTCACAAACAAACAGGCCCGGACCCGGGAATCAGATATCCGTTTAAAAAATAATTGGATACATTTGCAAAAAAATCGGAATCAGTCTAAATAAAAATAACATGAACAACGCAATTTTTAATCTTGAGAGGCCCGAAAACGAACACACTCTCAACTACGCCCCCGGATGCAGGGAAAGAAAAATGCTGAATGAAGAACTTGATAGGATGAGCAGTGAGATCCTCGATATTCCCCTTCTTATAGGGGGCAAGGAAGTCAGGACAGGTAAGACAGGCAGGGTTATCATGCCCCACGACCATCAGCACGTACTGGCAAATTTCCATATGGCCGGGGAGAAAGAGGTTCAAATGGCCATTGAGGCCGCGCTCAAAGCGCATAAAGAATGGGAATCTGTTTCATGGGTTGAGCGTGTTTCAATAAGCCTGAAGGCCGCCGAACTGATATCAACAAAATACAGGCAGCTCATCAACGCAGCTACGATGCTCGGGCAGGGTAAAAGCGTTTTCCAGGCCGAGATCGACTCATCCTGCGAGAGCATAGATTTTCTCAAGTTCAATGCGTATTTCACAACGGAGATATACAAGGAGCAGCCGCATTCCCAGAAGGGGATCATCAACCGCATTGAATACAGGCCGCTGGAAGGCTTTGTTTTCACGGTCACCCCGTTCAACTTCACCGCCATCGCCTCAAACCTGAACATGGCGCCTGTGGTCATGGGAAATACAACGGTTTGGAAGCCTTCATCGACTTCTATACTTTCCAACTATATCCTGATGAAAATATTCAGGGAAGCCGGATTGCCTGATGGGGTTATCAATTTTATTCCCGGCTCAGGAAGCCTCATCGGGAAAGCGGCGCTGGGCCACCGCAGCCTTGCGGGCATTCATTTTACAGGTTCCACCGGTGTTTTCAACGGAATATGGAAAAGTGTCGCTGATAATATGAGCGGCTACAGGTCTTATCCGAGGATAGTCGGGGAGACCGGGGGCAAGGATTTTATTTTTGTCCATCCTTCTTCCGACCCCCAGGAAGTGGCTGTTGCAATAGTCCGGGGCGCTTTCGAATACCAGGGACAAAAATGTTCGGCAGCTTCCCGGTCTTATATTCCCGCTTCATTATGGCCTGATATCAAAACGAGGATAGGGGAGATGCTGTCGACCGTGACAGTCGGTGATGTGCGTGAATTCAGCCATTTTATGAATGCAGTCATTGATGAAGCCTCCTTTGACAACATCATGGGATATATTGAATATGCAAAGAAGTCGGATGATGCCGAAATCGTATATGGAGGCACGGGAGATAAATCAAAAGGCTATTTCGTGCAACCTACCGTGATCCGTACGAAAAACCCGCATTTCAAATCGATGGAAGAGGAGATATTCGGCCCGGTCATGACAGTCTATGTGTATTCGGACAACAATTTTGAAGATACTTTGCGCATCTGCGACCAGACTTCACTCTATGCGCTTACGGGATCTGTATTCTCGAAAGACCGCGAAGCACTGAACACAGCCTGCAGGATACTGAGGTATGCAGCCGGCAATTTTTATTTCAACGATAAACCTTCGGGAGCGGTTGTAGGGCAGCAACCTTTCGGGGGTGCAAGGGGTTCAGGAACGAACGATAAAAGCGGGAGCCATTTGAACCTTTTGCGCTGGACCAGCCCAAGGACGATAAAGGAAACCCTGATCCCCCCGACTGAGTTCACCTATCCTTATATGAAGGCGGATAAATGCCATTGAGGCATGAGCCATGAGTCATGAGCCATGACTTGCACGTCGGAATATATCTTATGCCTCATGGCTCATGACTTTAAGTTTTTCCCTCATCTTCCTGTACAGTATAACAGGCTGATCGCCTGATATCAGGTGTTCATCCATTTTTAGCGATGTCGCCTGGGGCTGATGGGTTTCGACCACAGTCCGGTCCTGCTTCAGAACGATCAGGTTAAAGAGCTTTGTGAAGGCGAAATACAGCTCTCTGAGGACCGGTAGCTTCACCATTTTCTGGTATGTCCTCAGGTAAAATAATGTATGGTTGTCGTCGATAGGGACAAAGGCAACGATTATCCTCATCGAATCCATGATATGGTTTTGCCAGAGGTTTGGAAAGATGAAAGTTAGGTAGGTGCTTTTTTTCGGAGGTTCCTGAACCTGGTCCGGCCTGAGGGGTTTCTGTCCTTTGTCCTGTTCATTGAAGGGCCAGAAAGAAATTGAGTTTGCAGTCTCCTTTATATAAGGACCATTCACGATCGGCCCTATGCCCCTGCCGATGGTGGTTTTATGGATGAAAGGGACATGTACGACATCAAGCTGGTTTTCTATTGCTCTTGAATAATGTGCTTTCCAGAGGTCGGTAAAGCCTGAAGAAACCAGGCTGTCGTCAAGATTGTCGAACCAGGGGACCTCGGGAAGGTTCTCTGCCGGAATTGCAGGCCCGGCAGAGGGATCAGGGGTGTACCAGACATAAACGAAGCCATTCGCTTCCCTAAGGGGATAGGCATTGGCCCTGATATAAGCAGGGGGCTGTGATGACTTGCCGTTGGCAGGGATAAGAACACAGCTGCCCGTGGTGTCGAATTCAAACCCGTGAAACGGGCATTGGAGATGATTGTCCCTGATCTTTCCGAGACTGAACTGAATACCACGGTGAGGGCATTTGTCGCGGAACACGGCAAGTTTTCCGTCTGAGTCTCTCCAGGCCAGGAGTTTTTCGCCAAAGCGTGTAAAGCCCTTGATCTGGTTTTTCCTGATTTCACAGGATTCGAGGATGACATACCATTGATTTGGGATCATATTGGAATAATTTAGCTGAATGCACTGACAAATGTATGACAAATCCAGATGTCGTATCTTTGTCTTTTAATATGAGACCATGGCAACAGTAAAAAAGAAACGTATAGCCCTCGTGGCACACGACAATTGCAAACAGGATATAGTGGAATGGGTTGGCTGGAACTGGCAGATCCTGATGAAACATCAGCTGATATGTACAGGTACTACAGGGAAACTGGTAAGTGATACCCTTATGGGTAAAATCGAACAGGGTATTGAAACCCCTGATGAGGATATTTCGGTCATTAAACAGGATAAACCGGTCAGACCTGATGACAGGAAAAAGAATACACAGATAAAAATAATACGTCTTAAATCCGGCCCTTTCGGTGGTGACCAGCAACTTGGCGCGATGATCGCAGAAGGCAGGGTCGACATTCTGATCTTTTTCTGGGATCCCATGCAGCCCCATCCCCATGATGTGGATGTAAAAGCCCTGCTCAGGATTTCCGTACTGTACAATATTCCCTCAGCCTGCAACCGATCCACGGCAGACTACCTGATCTCATCACCCCTGATGGATGAAGAATACCATCCCAAAGTGAGGGATTATTCTGCTTACCTTGAACGGACTATTCCTGCTTAGGGAATCGGATGGGGCAGGAGAGGAAACCCGGGTCAGAGGTTTGCGCCGATCAGTCTTCCCAGGGTAAAAGTAACAGCTGCGGCAGCCAGCCCGATGACAACCTGGCGCATTCCCGATTTGAAGACCGGCTTACCTGTGATGAGTGTAATTGCAGCCCCGATCGAAAACAGGGCAACAGTGCTCAGCACAACAGATGTGATGATAGCTTGTTGACCTTTTAGAAAAATAAAGGGTGCAAGCGGAATGATTGCCCCTGTGACAAAAAGCACGAAAGATGCTATTGCTGCTTCCCAGGCAGAGCCTTTCAGATCATCAGGATTCAGCCCCAGCTCTTCCTTAACCAGCAAGGCTTGCATATTATCCTTATTGGAAAAGATTTTGTTGGCTATCTCCCTTGCTTCATCCTCGGGAATTCCTTTAGCCCTGTTAAGCAGGATGATCTCCTGAAATTCCTCTTCCGGGCTGTTTTCAATCTCTTCCATTTCGATCTCAATCTGCCTTTCGAGAAGTTCCTGTGAACTTTTTACGGATATCCATTCACCCAGGGCCATCGAAAAGGCGCCTGCAAGCAAACCGGCAAGCCCTGCGATGAGTACTGCATTGCCTCCCTGTGTTGCCCCGGCCACACCCATAACGAGGCTGAGGTTACTGACAAGCCCGTCATCGGCTCCCAAAACGGCAGCCCTTAATGCATTGCCGCCGACATTTCGATGGCCGCGTTCCATTTTTCTGACTTTTTCTCCGCTTAACTGGTCAAGCGACTGGAGTATCCTGACATGCCTGTCTTCGGCCCCGTTTGATTTTTCACCGCTTTTATCCTTCTTCTTGAGGGAGGCATTTGTGATACTTTTTTCAGCTTCAAGCAGGATTCCAAGTATCATGTTCCGGCCGAACAAGCCTCCAAGCTTTGAGATGATCCTTGCCCTCAGCGAGGGTTCCGGTTCAGCTGCAGCCTTATCGATGGCCCGCACTTTCTCCATTACCTTAGCTTTATGCAATTCTTCTATCCTTGCCATTTCAAGGTAGATGGAGCTTATCTCGGCATCATCCTCCATCCCTGCAACACGACGGTACAGATAGGCCGTATCAACCTCGGTCTGCAGTCGTGCCCGGAGTTTTTTATCTGCCTTCATTGTTTAATGTTTTTGTAAATTCACCGGAATAAGTCGTTCAGGCAACGAATATAAACCGATTTCTGAAATTTCCGGGTTATCTCTTGAAGAGTTTATTGTGATCCTCACACTCCTGGTATTAACCGAAGGGAAACGAAGGAGCCTTTTGTAACCTATCGTAGTTCCCGAAGCAACAGTTTTCCATGATTTGCCATCAGGAATATCGAGAGAAAAGGATTCAACCCTCTGCCCGTCCCTGAAATATTCCTGTATGCTAAGGCAATTGAACGAACATTGCTGTTTAAGATCCAGGATCATTGAAGCGGTTTTGCTCCCTTTTTTATTGGTCCAGTAAGTCCCCGGTTTTGAGTCTGTCATGTTTTCGGGTTTAAACTTCGGATTGCCATTTGCCGGTATTATTGCAGCACCGGCTGCAAGGTTGTTGCGGAATGCCGAATCCAGGATGGCTCGCATGCCTTTAAGGCTGTTAACATCGTTCTCATTAATAAGCCCCCGTTTGTCGGGAGGCAGGTTAAGAAGAAGGACTGAATTACGGCCTACTGAACTGAACCATATATCAACAAGTTTATCAGGGCTTTTCACGAGTGAATCGTCTTTCTCATGATAGAACCAGCCCGGGCGGATCGATACGTCGACTTCCGAAGGGTACCAGGCCAGCCCGGCTGCATCTTTTATTTTTTCATCACTGCCCACGTCTTCCTGCATTATATCTCCGGGCGGTAAAAATATGCCGGGAGCGGGAGTGCTTCCTGCACTTCCTTCGAGGCTTTCAAGGGATGCAGTTGGCAGGGGGACCACGCTCCATTCGGTTTCCCTGCCATAGCCCGATTCAGTGCCAACCCAACGCACATCAGGCCCCATGATTGCAATAACCGCTTTAGGCTGGAGTTCCCTCACCAGTTTATAATATCCCATCCAGTCGTATACCTGTTTTTTCCCGTTTGGACCTTCACCGCAGGCCCCGTCAAACCAGACCTCGTCGATTTCACCGTATTGGGTCAGGACTTCCGTCAGCAGGTTCCTGAAATATTGGTTGTATTCACCGGTCCCGTATAATTCAGAATGTATATCCCAGGGAGAGACATAAACCCCGAATTTAAGTCCGTACTCTTTGCAGGCTTCGGAAACCTCTTTGACAAGGTCACCTTTGCCGTCCCTCCAGGGCGTGTTTTTAACACTGTAATCAGTGTATTTACTTGGCCAGTTGCAAAACCCGTCATGATGTTTGGCTACCAGGATAGCAAGCTTTGCCCCGGCTTCTTTTGCTTTACGTATCCACTGCCTTGCATCCAGTTCCGAAGGATTGAATATTTTCGCTTTGACATCCTTATTCCCCCATTCGAGGCCGGCAAACGTATTGATGCCGAAATGAAAAAACACGGTAAATTCCAATTCCTGCCAGGCGGCCTGCCTTGCTGAAGGTGAAATATGTGCTGCTGTTTTCAGTATGGAATCGGCAGGCTGGCCGGCAGGGATAATGGCATAATTTGCGTGGGGCTGGGCGTGCAGGTTCGCTGTAATGGCAATGAGGCAGATTGCCAGGTAAGGTGTAATGAATCTCATAAATACTGAGGTTTTATGCGAGGGATCTGAAATCCTCTGCAATTTCTGAAAAATCAGGCTGCTATGGACTGATTTTTATAATTTATTTATATCCCGGGAAACTTCCTTTCAAAATCCTTATTTATTCAGCTGCAATTTTGCATCGGTTAAAACGAGTTCATATGATAGCAATGATGTTTGTGGCTGCAACTAAATCTTTTTTTGAAATGAGTACCGGCGCCGGGTATATAATAGGGGCTTTTATTGCCATGTTCATTATTGGATACCTTTTTTATTCTCTTGTAAAACCTGAAAAATTTTGAAATCTGAAACACTTGGGAACCGGCAGGTTTTCTTTTGAAAAATAATCTTAAAACGATGACTGCACAGGAATTAATTCAGGTATTACTCTTCTTTGGCGTATTAATTTGCATGACACCCCTTTTAGGGAATTATATGTACAAGGTGTTTTCGGGGGAAAAACATTTTATGTCGTATGTTCTTGGGTGGCTGGAGAAATTAACATACAAATTTTCGGGAATTCAGGCTGATGAAGAATCCAACTGGAAGTCATATACTTTCGGTTTGCTTTTATTTAATTTTATTGGATTTGTCTTCCTGTTCCTGATGCAGCGGATACAGTCATTCCTGCCCCTGAATCCTGCACATCTTCCCAATGTATCATGGCAGCTGTCGTTCAATACGGCAATCAGCTTTATGACAAACACAAACTGGCAATCTTACGCCGGGGAAACAACTCTTAGCTACTTCGTTCAGATGACCGGGTTAGCTGTGCAGAATTTTGTAAGCGCGGCAAGCGGGATTGCCGTTTTACTGGCGCTTGTGAGGGGACTTTCGCGGAAAACCACAGAAAAAATCGGGAATTTCTGGACTGATCTTACACGCACAACAGTGTACATTCTTCTGCCGCTTTCGGTCCTGTTTGCCATTGTACTGGTCGGGCAGGGTGTGGTTCAGAACTTTAAACCTTATGAAAGCATTCATACCCTGAGCGGGGCGCAACAGATAATTCCCATGGGACCGGCAGCTTCCCAGATTGCAATAAAGCAGCTCGGTACAAACGGAGGAGGATTCTTCAACGCCAATAGCGCACATCCTTTCGAAAACCCCACTCCTTTCAGCAACTTCCTTGAGATGTTGTTTTTACTTCTTATCCCGGCTGCTCTGACCTACACCTATGGAAAAATGGTCGGTTCAATCCGGCAGGGTTGGACAATCTTTTCTGTAATGCTGATCTTGCTGATTGCGGGATTGTGTATTTCACTTTACGCTGAGTACTCAGCCAATCCTGTTTTCGGACATTTACGCCTGATGGAGGGGAAGGAAACTCGTTTCGGGATTGTCAACAGTGTACTTTGGTCAACCTCCACAACGGCTGCATCCAATGGGTCTGTAAATGCAATGCAGGACAGCCTTACTCCCATAGCAGGCATGATAGCCATGATCAACCTTATGCTGGGTGAGATTATTTTCGGCGGTGTAGGTTCCGGCTTGTATGGCATGGTGGTTTTTATAATTATTACTGTATTTATTGCCGGGCTTATGGTAGGGCGTACCCCGGAATACCTGGGCAAGAAAATTGAAGCTTTTGAGGTCCAGATGGCCATCATTGCAATCCTTTTGCCAAATGTGGTGATACAACTATTCTCGGCATGGGCTTCGGTAAGTTCATTCGGCCTGTCGGGCCTTAATAATGCAGGGCCTCAGGGCCTTTCTGAAATTTTGTATGCCTACAGTTCGGCTGCCGGGAACAATGGAAGCGCGTTTGCCGGTTTGAATGCAAATACAGTTTTCTACAATCTGACACTTGGCTTTGGAATGCTCATCGGCCGGTTTGGGGTCATTATTCCGGTTATGGCCATAGCAGGAAGTATGGGAACAAAGAAAACCACACCCATGTCGGCAGGTACGTTCCGCACTGATAATGGGTTGTTTATAGGTTTGCTGATAGCAGTGATCCTTATAATTGGCGGCTTAACGCATTTCCCTGCAATATCACTGGGCCCATTGGTTGAGCACTTACTGATGAATGCAGGAATGACCTTTTAAGATTTTGATCATATGAGCACAAAATTGAATACAGGCTTTTTCAATAAAAAGATCTTATTCCAGGCTGCAAAGGAAAGTGTAATTAAGCTGAACCCGGCTTTGCAGATTAAGAACCCTGTCATATTCATAGTGGCAATAGGTTCGGTCCTTACTACCATCATCGTTTTTTCAGGGATTTTTCGGGGAAGTTTCTCATCGTTCAACCTTCAGATAGCAGTATGGCTTTGGTTTACGGTATTGTTTGCCAATTTTGCTGAAGCTGTTGCTGAAGGACGGGGAAAAGCACAGGCAGAAAGCCTGCGGAGGAACCGTACGCAAACTATGGCTCGCAGGATCGTGGGCAAACAAGAGGTTTCGGTGAATGCAACAGAACTAAAAAAAGGAGATATTGTCAGGTGCAGGGCAGGCGAGGTTATACCGTCGGACGGGGAAGTCATTGAAGGTATTGCAAGCGTTGATGAATCAGCAATCACAGGTGAATCAGCACCGGTCATAAGGGAAAGCGGAGGAGACCGATCGGCAGTTACAGGCGGGACAAAGGTTATCAGCGACTGGATACTGATCTGTATTACAATGGAAACCGGTAACACATTTATCGACCGCATGATTGCATTGGTTGAAGGGGCTAAACGTCAGAAAACTCCGAATGAAATTGCCCTTTTGATGCTTCTTTCGGGCCTGACTATTATTTTTCTCCTGGTGGTAGTTACACTTCCTGCATTCTTCGGATACAGCTTGGCTGCTTCCGGATTGCCCATGTCGCAAAACTTAACGATCCCGGTACTTATTGCGCTATTGGTATGCCTGATTCCTACAACTATAGGAGGTTTACTTAGCGCTATCGGGATCAGCGGGATGGACAGGCTTATACAGCGTAACGTAATTGCTACCAGCGGCAGGGCGATAGAAGCGGCAGGGGACGTTGATGTGCTGTTGCTGGATAAGACAGGAACTATAACATTGGGTAACCGGATGGCGACTGATTTTATCCCTGTTGAAGGGGTGAAGGTTGAAGAACTGGCAAATGCAGCCCAGCTGTCATCATTATCGGATGAAACACCAGAAGGGCGTTCAATTGTAATTCTTGCGAAGGAAAAATTCAATATTCGCGGCCGTGAGGTCCACCAGCTCAATGCCACATTTATCCCTTTTACCGCGCAATCAAGAATGAGCGGTGTTGATTTAAAAACAGATGACAACATTATTCACAGGATCCGTAAAGGGTCATCCGAGGCCATCCGGACCTTTATACAAAACAATAATGGTTTTTATCCCCAGGAGATACAGGATATTGTCTCGGAACTGGCCCGGCAAGGGGCAACACCCCTTGTCGTTGCGGAAGATAACAAGGTAATGGGGGTTATTCACCTTAAAGACATTGTAAAAGGCGGCATCAAACACCGTTTTGCCGAATTAAGGAAAATGGGTATTAAAACGATAATGATTACCGGTGATAATCCCCTCACTGCAGCTGCAATTGCGGCTGAAGCAGGAGTTGACGATTTCATGGCTGAAGCCAGGCCTGAAGACAAATTGCGCCGGATTCGTGATGAACAGGCAAAAGGCCACCTTGTGGGGATGATCGGAGACGGCACCAATGATGCACCGGCCCTGGCACAGGCCGATGTGGGCCTGGCGATGAACACTGGTACGCAGGCTGCCCGTGAAGCCGGTAATATGGTTGATCTCGACAGCAATCCCACCAAATTGATTGAAGTGGTTGAAGTGGGTAAACAACTGCTGATGACCCGCGGCTCTTTAACAACGTTTAGCATTGCCAACGATGTTGCAAAATATTTTGCGATCATCCCTGCAATTGCCCTTTCACTTTATTCGGGGAAAAATGGTACCGGACCCCTTTCAGCCCTGAACATAATGAACCTGGCCTCTCCTCAAAGCGCCATCCTGAGTGCAGTAATTTTCAATGCAGTTATCATTGTTCTTTTAATCCCATTGGCCCTGAAGGGTGTGCGCTACAAACCGGTTTCTGCCAGCACGGCATTGACCCGTAACCTGTTGATCTTCGGTTTGGGCGGGATTATTGCCCCTTTTATTGGTATTAAACTGATAGATATTTTAATCAATCTTTAAACAAGCTTCATAATGAAAACAGTATTGATATCTTTAAAAATATTCCTGTTTTTCACCCTGTTAACTGGCATTGTTTACCCTCTTCTCGTCACCGGAATTGCACAGTTTGTTTTTCCAGCGAAAGCAAATGGCAGTTTTATAGTCAAAGGAGATAAAATAACCGGAAGCGAGCTCATCGGGCAACAGTTTAACAGCCCTGCCTATTTTTCATCCCGCCCTTCAGCTGTTTCATATAACCCTCTGCCTTCAGGAGGTTCAAATTATGGGTTAACTAATTTGAAACTAAAGAAATTCGTTGATTCATGTAAAATTCAATTTATTTCATTCAATCACCTGGACCGCATGGCCGGGATCCCGTCTGAAATGGTTTTTATGTCGGCCAGCGGTCTTGATCCCCATATATCACCAGAAGCTGCATTAATGCAGCTTGGGAGAATCATAAAAGCCCGTAATTTCAATGCTGCCCAAGAACAAAAACTGCGGCAATGTATCAGGGAGCTTACCGAAGCTCCACAGTTTTTATGCCTGGGTGAAGAAAGGATCAATGTATTATTACTTAACTTAGCTACTGATAAAATACAGTGAACAGTTTCAGCGATAACAGGCCAAATCCCGATGAACTTCTGGCCTCTTTAATGAGCCAGGAAGAGAAGAACAAACGGGGCACCCTGAAAATATTCTTCGGAATGTGTGCAGGTGTGGGTAAAACCTATACTATGCTTCAGGCTGCCCATGCCGAAAAGATCAAAGGCCGTGATATAATCATAGGTTACATTGAAACACATAACCGCAGTGAAACTGCCGGGTTGGCCAAAGGTTTTGAACTGATTCCCCGTAAAACCTTTGAATACAAATCCACCAGCATCGAGGAGATGGACCTTGACGCCATCATTGCCCGGAAGCCTCAGATTATACTGGTTGATGAAATAGCACATACCAATGTAAACGGGACCAGGCATGCAAAACGCTACCAGGATGTACAGGAAATTCTAGATAATGGGATCAATGTTTATACAACCCTGAACGTTCAGCATCTTGAAAGCCGCTCCGAAACCGTTGCCCAGATTACCGGGATACGGATCCGTGAAACATTGCCTGATGAAATTTTTGAAAATGCTGATGAAGTTGAACTGGTTGACCTTACACCTGATGAATTGCTCCAGAGGCTGTCGGATGGCAAGGTTTATACTCCGGATCGTTCAAAAGAAGCCATAGAAAATTTTTTCAGGAAAGGAAATATCACGGCCTTGCGTGAGATGGCATTACGCATTGTTGCAGACCGGGTTGACAAGCAGCTTCATGATTACATGCAGCATAAACGTATCCGCGGTCCCTGGAAAACCGGCATACATCTTTTAGTTGGCATTGGACCAAGCCCCTATTCAGGTAAATTGTTGCGATGGGCTAAAAACCTTGCCTACGCAATGGACGCTGACATCCAGGCCATATACGTGGAAACCCTGCACCGGCTGACATCAAAAGCACAGGAGCAGTTAGATAAAAATATCAACCTTGCAAAACAACTTGGAATTAAAGTCAGGATAATTACAAACTCCGATATCGTTAAAGCGATTGTGGATTTTGCCCAGAAAGAAAATATTACTCATATCATCGTTGGCAAGCCCAGGGTCCGCAATATTTTAGCCATGCTGCAACTTGGCAATTTTGTAAACAGGTTGATTCAGTACAGCGGAAATATTGATGTTTATATACTCGGTTCCGACCGGCTCTCAAGAGACAATTTCAGGAAGCGTTTTTCGATTCCTTCAATTACGTCGCATATACCCCAGTACCTTATAACTTCTTTCATGGTTATTATATCCTCCCTCATATGTTTCATTTTGAAAGAGTATATAGGTTACCAGGTAGTTTCTTTTATCCTCCTGTTCCTGGTTTCAATCCTGTCCCTTTTCTACGGAACAGGCCCGATTTTACTTGCAGCAAGCCTTAGCGCCCTGAGCTGGGATTATTTTTTCCTTCCTCCGGAGTTTACACTGCATATTGAAAAAACCGAAGATATCCTGATGCTTATCATGTTCTTTATTATTGCTTTGCTAAATGGGATACTTACTTCCCGGGTGAGGAGGCAGGAGTCGAGAATCAGGATACGGGAAGAGCGTACCAACGCACTTTATCAGCTTACCAGGGACTTATCAATGGCAACAGGTACCGATGAAGTAACAAAAATTGCGGCAAGCTATATTCAAAAGTATTTTAAACTGGATTGTGCCATCTTTCTTAAGAACGAAGTAAACCAGTTTGAGAATCATATTCAGAACGAAAACAGGATTTCATTTTCAGAAAACGAATTAAGTATTGCCGCCTGGGTGTTCCGCCATTCTTCGAAAGCAGGAAAAAACACAGATACCCTTCCGTCTACTGACTTTACTTTTTACCCTTTGACCGGAAACATAGATAATATGGGTGTCATTGCCGTAAAACATGCCAATTTGTTTACTCAGAGAGAAGAACAGTTCTGGGAGGCATTTCTTTCGCAGATCTCAGGAAAATACGAACGTGAATTTTTACGTAATGTTTCCAAAACAGCTTACTTGCTTAATGAATCGGATAAACTCTACAAAACACTTTTCAACTCGATTTCCCATGAATTGCGTATACCGGTTGCATCCATCATGGGAGCATCCGACACCCTTTTAGCTCAGGCTTATCCCGAAGAGACGAAACAAAAACTGTATGCCGAAATAAACATGGCTTCAGTCAGGCTTAACCGGCTTATCGAAAATCTGCTCAATATGTCCCGTCTTGAATCAGGCCGTATTACTCTGAACACCAAGTGGTGCGATGTACATGACCTTGCACACAGGATATCGGAATCCCTTAAACAGGAGTTGCAGCCGTTCAAACTTTCGGTCGTCATTCCGGAAAATATGCCTCTTGTAAATATTGATTTTGGACTTATTGAACAAGTGTTGCACAATCTCATACTGAATGCCACACAGAATGCTCCTGCAGGCAGCAGGATCAGGCTCAAGTTTTTCTGCGATAATGGCTTTCTTATTATACAGGTGATGGACCGGGGTAAGGGGTTTCCCGCTTCCGAATTGTCATCGGTGTTTAATAAATTTTATCGCGGTAAGGATGCCAGGGCTGGAGGTACCGGCCTTGGTTTGTCAATAGTAAAGGGTTTTGTCGAGGCTCATGAGGGGACGGTGACTGCAGGAAACCGTCAGAATGGCGGAGCAATTTTTACAATTAAAATCCCGGTCAGGATCTCCGAGATCGACCAATTCAGTCAACATGAAGATTAGATGGTAAATTCAGGAAACATACTGGTAATCGATGACGAAGTCCAGATTCGCCGCCTGCTCGCGATTACCCTTTCGGCAAGCGGGTATAAAATTTCAGAAGCCTCAACCGGAAAGGAAGGCCTGGCATTGGCAGCTACAGGGCAAGCTGTTCTGATTATCCTGGACCTGGGTTTGCCCGATGCCGACGGTCTGGATATTTTAAAAAAATTACGTGAATGGTACCAGAAACCTATCATTATTCTTTCGGTAAGGAATTCAGAAGAAGACATCATTAAGGCACTTGACAATGGGGCCAACGATTACCTCACCAAACCCTTTCGTACCGGGGAATTACTGGCCCGGATCAGGGTTTCTATCCGCCAAAGCCAGGGTATAGCTGACAAACCGGTCCTGGAATTCGGCCCATTAACTATCGATATAGCGAACCATATTGTGCGTAAGCATAACGAGATGATAAAACTCACGTCAACTGAATTTTCACTGTTGGCTCTTTTAGCAAAAAATGAAGGAAGGGTGCTGACCCATCAGTATATTTTAAAGGAAGTATGGGGCATGGGATATATCGAACAACCACAATATCTGCGTGTGTTTATTGCCCAGCTGCGCAAGAAGATAGAAGACACCCCCACAAGTCCAAAACTGATAAATACCGAATCGGGGATAGGGTACAGGTTTAGCTATGAATAAAAAGCGAGCAGTGAAAAGCGAAAGGCGAAATCATTGTAAGCAGGCGGGTTAACAGATTCCTCCCTTCAGGAGCACTGGACAAAAATTAAAGCAAGAAAAGAAAACTAATTTCGCTTTTCGCCTTTTGCTTTTCGCTGCTTATTGCAGCGGTGCCACGACTTCAATAACCTCCGGCAGGTCCATCCCTATATTTTTCAGATGTTCGATCTTCGGGACCCCGTTCTTTGTCCAGCCGCGTCGTTCATAAACTGCGTCCAGGAGCTTTTCATACTGGTCTTCGCGGTGTTTCCTGAGGACAGCCATTTTTTCTTCTGTGGATTTCCCAGTCGGGTCGAATCCGACTTTCTCGAGTAACTGCTTATCATAGCGGTCGGCCCTTGATTCATATTCTTCTTTTGTAACGGGACCGCAGGCACGGTAAGGCCGG
>Ga0208103_1000015_pt1 | contig 147417 bp, 132 predicted proteins | sample CryBogmetaGMA75M_FD_184550 | JGI IMG/M metagenome (GOLD analysis project Ga0208103, IMG submission 184550) | Freshwater microbial communities from Crystal Bog, Wisconsin, USA - MA7.5M (SPAdes) | ecosystem: Environmental > Aquatic > Freshwater > Lake | place: Crystal Bog, Wisconsin, USA... | reverse complement strand
AACATGGTGTTGTGAATTGCTTTCAGATTGTATCTTTGACATTGGAACCACAACCTATGATGGCTGAAAAGCCTGTAAACATTGGACTTACCGTGGTTTTTACGAAACAAAAAATGAAGTTCAAATCCCTGTCTTTGTTCCGGGACAGGGATTTTTCTTTTCCTTTGTGATCAGAATAACTCAAGTTGCTGAGGAACTTTTGGCGGCTCGGTAAGATTTCGCCCGTAAAAAATTTCCATCGAACCAAATTGCTTATCTGTAACTGAAAGTATACCTACATGTCCTTCTTTAGGTAAAATTGCTTTTACTCGTTTAATGTGAACATCGGCATTCTCGCGACTGGGACAATGTCTTAAATATATAGAAAACTGGAACATGTGAAAACCATCACGCATTATATCCTTACGGAATCGGGCAGCAATCTTTCTTTCTTTTTTAGTAACTACCGGAAGGTCAAAGAAAACAATGATCCACAAAATACGATATTCATTTAAACGACTTAACGGAGACTCATTCAAGCTCATTTCTATTATTTGAACTCGGGATAAATAATCTTTCGCCTTTCGCCTTCAAAACATTGAGCCAGAGAAGCAGTTGTACGCTGCATTCCTACCATTAAAGGACTTTTATCATCTTCAAAATGGATATCGACGCTACAAATCTCCAGAAGCTTCTTTTTCAATTCAGTAGTCAGTACCGTGTACTCTTTTCCTTCATTAACGATACGAAGAACTATTTCGTCAACGAAAGGGCGGTATGGTTCCATAATATCATCGGCCAGGCAAAAAGCATTGTATTTGTTTGAATGGTGGATTCCTAAAGTTGGTAATAAACCGGAACCAACGAGGGATCTAGCAGTAATTGCCCGTAGAATAGCATATCCATAGTTCAGCAGATTGTTGGGAGGATCACCATCACGATTTCGACTGAAAAAAGGGAGTTCATGAAATAATTCACCCCAATAATAATAAGCAGCGCGGCCTTCAACGTTTTCAGGGTCGCCAGATTTAACATTTTCGGCCATAAACAGAAGGCGATCCGGATCACGGCCGATCTTACGTAAGAGTTCTGCCTGATTATGCACCTTAAATTCCACTGTATGCTGCCAAAGTTGCTTTTTTAATGGAACTGACGATTCTATCTGGGACTTAAACCGTTCATGTTGTATGTGATTAACATCAAGCGGTAGCATAAGACCCTCTGGATGATGTTTGTCATTACATACAATTACAGCGGCATTATTTTCAAGCAGGGAAGACAGCACTCCTTGTGTAATTGTAATTTGCTGATGGTCTATGATTACTACTCCGATATCCTCTAAAGGGATAGTTGCAATTGCTTCCTTCTTAAATTTCTCAGGTAGAGTCTGATTTTTCTCGACCTCCGGCAGGCGGACAACCAGCTGGCAATCTGTCACGCCAAGATAGGCAGGATTTCCAAAATACAAGGTTCGCTTTATCATGCTGCAAAAACAACAAACTGCCTTCTCACAGCTAAGGATTACGCCCGATTAGGCCAATAATATTGCCCAGCCTGTCAGTCTTCAATTTCCAGCAACAATCTTTGATCATAATGCCATCGACCGATTTCTCCATTTTATTTAAAGGAGAAAACTCCGCTTTATTCAAAATAACGGAAGCAACTTCAGCTTTAATAAACATGGCCTGTGAACCAGTAGAACTGACCAATTTGTAAACCCTTGGCGTGACTGCATACAAATCACTGAATTGCCCATCAAATCCAGGATTCCCTTTTTCTTCTACCGTTGGCACGTACACCAGATCATTTGGAGTTAAATAAAACAGCAATTTATTCCCTTTGTCATTTTCTTCCGGCACAATGGATAACCCCTGCTTCTGCCGCTCGATCACAATATTCAATGGAACACTTTCAAAATTTCGCTTTCCACTGTCATCTGAATATATGGCAAAGAAAAGATTCGTGCCTTTTGCCGCTTCAACAAATTTCAATTTCTTATTTCCGCTGTTGCCAACACTGAACTTGTTGCCTTTTGGTTCGAAACATCGCACCTTGAAGATCGGCTTATGTCCCTTACCTCCGTTGAGGCCTATGATGTTTTTATTCAATTCATCCATCCCATCAGGCGAAAATGCTGTTTCAGGGTGTTCAACGGCATTGCCATCCCTGATCTCATCGTATTTTGCAAGGTGGTTAAGAAGTATTTTCTGAATTCCGGTATCTGTAATACTTCTGATTGCGGATGAAGTAAAGCTGTCATCAACGGCAACCCTCGAAGCGACATTTTCACTGTCCATATAATACACTTCAACGCGGGAAATTTCATGGTTGTTGAATTTATTGTCGTTCGATTTAAAATACCTAAGTATAGCCTTTTTGTCTTTCCCTTGAGAAAGTAAGGTTCTGACCTCTTTCTTCAGCGATTTGTCTACGATCTTTTCCCACTGATCGATTGCAACAGAAAGCCGGACCTGCTTTTTAAAGGTCAAGGTCAAGGCTCCGGCGACAGTATCTTTGTGCATGGGCTTTCTGATCGCCCAGTGATCACTTTTATCCTGTTTTACAAAGATCTTTCTGAGTGTTCCTCCTTCATCTTTCTCCCATTTCTGATACCAGTTGACAGTTTTATTGATCACTCTGGTATTTTGCTTGAAACTTACGATGATGCTTTCTAACCTGGTCTTGGCGTCAATTGTAAAACTGTCCCATGGCTTATTGAATAACCATTGATAATTTCCGTTCTCATCGATTTTATTCTTGATACAGAGTGTAGACCTAAGATCGTATCTTTTATCTGATTTGGCATACTCATTGTTGAGATAGTTGATGTGGTTGGCTGTGGCGCTGGCGATTACCAATGCATCCATGGCATGATGCCGGTGGTCTATTCTCTTTTTGCTGAATCCTTTCTGTAATTCCAGTGGAATCCGGCTCTGAAATACTCTCTTTCCGTTGCGACTAAGCCATTCCCCAAAATGATTTGACCCGGTGATTTCATTAAGACGTTCAAACCTGGGGGTAACAAGTTCATTCCATATATCATTCAAACCCCAGTCTTGTTTTAATGTTGAAGTAATAGTACCATTGCTTGCAATTACCTTTTTAGAAGTAGTCTCCTGCTCTCCCTCTTCCCTTACAATATTAGACAGCAGGTTTTTTACAACTTTGCTTATGTAGCGTGTATCATTGAGCTGACGGGCTATAAATGCTTCAGGGATGTCGTCCATCAATAATCGCTTCATCTTTCCTCTGTTATTCGAGTAATGATCTCTCACATAGTCCTGGTAAGCATCCAGAGTAAAAAGTTTAACCTTTCTGCCCATACTCAGTTCAATGATCTTCCCTGAATTTTCTTTTATATATTCAAAACCTGTACTGTTATCTTTGTCTTTGTTGACTTCCGACTCACAGATCACCTTGTTGTTAAAGGAATCATCGAAATACCTTGATTGCGGAATGATGTGTTCTATTTCGTAAGCGGGAGTGAATAATTTACTTAAAGGAATTACTTCGCCGGTATATGGCGACCGGTATTTCTGCTCAAGCCAAAGTTTGTAACGAATCAGTTCTGCTTTGGATGGCTGGGCATTTTTGCTTATCTTCAGAATATCCTCCGGCAGCTCAATACCAGAATTTATAACGCCATCTTCATAAATCTTCAGGATATCCTGTTGCATCGGAGAATATGGCCTGACACTTTCGATCTCGGGATCAGCAGACATTTCTATGAGCAGAGCCTTTATCCTCAGATTCGTATTCTCGTTTTCAGAGATTTGTGCAGTCATCTTTTTACGCTGATCTGCCGGGTTTTTCATCTCCCTTCCTAGCTCAATATGGATCTCGTCAAAGAAGTTCTCCTGGCTATTCCCGTAATGTTTCCAAATATCTCTCACAACGCGCAAAGTCTCTGAGATGACTTGTTCTACGATAGGATTGCGTAATGAGTGTTGTTTGAAAACACTGGTTAGGAAATGGTCCAGGTCTGAAGGATCTTTCCACCTGATAATCTCACCTTCCTCTGAATGCCTTCCGTATACAGCGTAACATGCCTGGTATGTATTTAATCCCTGTAATGGATTGCTGCAGTCAATGAAACTCTTCAGAACTTGTTTTGGAATGTCGTCATCAGTAATGTCGCCGATTTTTGTTCGGTCATAGTTGACAGATGAAAGCCGCTCCATTATTGATTCAATTCTTTTTTTTACATAAGGATTTATATCATCCTCTTTCCAGTATTTCCCCCTTCGCATAAGCGGCAGTAACTTTTTTATGGCTTTTGCCGAGTATGCACCATATTCTTTTTCAAAACGTGGAAATTTCTTAAAGTGTTCAACAAACTCCTCGCCCAGCTCGTTCTTGTTTGCAAAAGTCCGCAGTGCTTTTTCAATTTCAAGTCTATCTTCAACAGAGTAAAGGATATGCCATAAATTTTCTTCAATTTCCCTGGTAAGAAACCCTTCCTTTACATTGGTTACTTTTGACATCCTTGATATAATCTGATGCCGGGTTTCGTTGGCCGGATAAATCTTATCCTCGACGTAGTTCCACCGATAGTTGACAGCAGCTTTTTTTATCTTAAAAGGAGGATATTTAAGAAATGTTTCCTGCTTTATATCTTTTTTGTCATTCAGCCAATCAAATAATGCAACCCATTCCTCCTCCGATTTCAGGAGTTCGCGAGTGACATCAAGTTCTGGAAGAACCCTTCCTTCAAACTCTGCATCCTTTCTATATATCCTCAGGTTCTGAATAAACTGCCAGAGCCTGAATTCCTGGAATATAGGATGCGACTTTGCAATGCATTTCACGGGCTCAAAAGCCACATCTCCATCCTGACTTTTATACGACCTGGTTTCGTAACGGCAATTGCTGACAAGGGATTTCTTGCTTTTCAGTGGCCTCTGGTAGAAAATGATATCATTCATAAACAGGTGGGTGAAGTCCCTGCCTGCCAGATTGTTTCGGTGACTTTCGTTGCTTTTATATAATTCATGGATGCAAATAGAATAAAGTTGCTGATCTTTTAATTCAGGATGGAACTCCCTCTGTCTTTCAAGAATCAGTTTCAATTCTTCTTTGTAGAACTTCCTTTCGATTGTGCGCACAAGTCTGCCTCTGATCTTTTGAGCGGGGTTGTGCAATAAGGCATCATATACATAACAGCCAACCGTTTTGTTGCTTCTCTCAATATCAAACTCAGTTTTCTTTTTTATTAAGGTCCAGTCATCAGGAAGCGGCGCGCGGAATGATCTCTTCTCTTTGCCATCCTTGTCCTTTTTAACTGTTCCATCATCATTGAGGTCAGTTGTGACAACAAATTCCTTGATCTTCCCTGTCCAGTCAAGCGGCACTTTGCTGGTTCTCCGATACACCCATCCATTCTCTAATATCACATTGTACCAGATATCATCTTTTCCTTTCCGGTCACCGCTGTTAATAACATCAACAACACGCAGCGCATGATACTCCACCAGTTTGTTTTCTTTTGATTCTTCTTCCTCGCCTCTTAATTGATAATAACCCCTTTTTTGGTTAAAATTCAACAGCAACCAAGCCAGTTCCTGTTTTTCAATCGGTTGGGTCAATGCTTTCTTCCGCAAAAAATAGATTGTCCAGTCGTAAGGAACTTTATGGTTGTTTTGAAGTAATTCAGGATGCCGGCTTGAAAAATCAGTCATCATCTCATTGAACGAATTTTTAAAGATAAATTCCTTTTTCCCATTTGGTCCACAAGATTTATACACAAGTTTTGACTCCCTTTCATCCTTGAACTGACCGTAATGTATATCAAAATCAATAGCCTGGGAATAATGTTCAGGAAGGAAGCTAAGAGCATTCAGGACCACGTGCAGCCTGGCTCGCCTCAGAAGATGTCTTTCCCGTAATCTCCTGACACCACGAAATCCGGTGCGTTCCTTTGTTTGTGACACGGAATTGCCTCTTTCGAATTCCCCCAGTGTCCCCTGATCCATTGGAATTATTCTGGAACCCAAACCGATAATTTTACCCTTTTTCTCTGGAAAATTCTGATCAATCAGCGCCCAACCAATTGAATTTGTTCCTAGGTCCAAACCAAGAATTTTTTTCATAGGGAGGATAATTTTCGTTATTTCATCTTATATTTGCATTACAATCTAAAGCAATTCACAATAAGGATTATTCCGTTGTGAAAACATTCAAGGCGGCCTATAGGTCGTCTTTTTTTATTTTCATGCATCTGCATCTATACGCTTCAAATATAAGCTTAAATAAGGGAAACTCAAACAATTGTTAGAGTTTTATTAGGTATATTTTCTCAGAATTGTGTTTATTTTCCTATCATAATAGTTCGGTTATTTACTTAGAAGTCCACGTTAAATACATTCGCACTATTTTTTGACTATATATAAAGAATTCTATTTTAAAGGTGTCTATCAGCTGAGAATCAGCCTTGAATGCAGCAAGCGTCGCAATTCACACAAGCCGCATCAGGTGGAACGCAGAGACACCGTAGCGGCGATGTGAAGTTGCAAGCGAAAGCCGCGACTCAAAAGATGCTAGCGAACGCTCAGTGATCTGGAAAAAGCAAGTAAATCGGCGAACACATAATTTATCGTTTTATGCCCCCTTCGTATGTGCGGCAGGTCAGATGAGAGGAATACGGTTTTCATTCCAACCCGTTTACCGAATATCATATCCGTCAGCGAGTCACCTACCATAAGGGATTGCCTGAAGCGGATTTCAGGAAAGCGTTTTCTCGCCTGCAAAGCCATACCTATGTTCGGTTTGCGGTTGAATGATTTTTCACTATCCAGTGCCGGGCAATAGAATACGGCGTCAATCCTTCCTCCTGCTGCCTCCACCTCCGAGACCATCCTCGAATGTATTGTTTCAAGCTGGCTTTCACTCATCAAACCTTTACCGATTCCCTGCTGATTGCTCACAACCACGATGCGGCCGAATACGCCTGCAAGCTCTTTCATTGCTTCTTTGACGCTGTGATTGAACTGAAACTGCTCCCAATGGCTCACATAACCATCAATAATGCGGTGGTTAATTACTCCGTCCCGGTCGAGGAACAATGACCAGGATTTATCGATCTTTAAATCCTTCAAATTCATGTTGTGCTTTATGATAATCTTCAGGGATACCTATATCGAGGAAATACCCTTCCGAAGGGAATCCGAAAATACGCGCCTGGCCATAATATTTCTCAAAACAATCTTTTTCTATTGAAAATTTACCGCGGAAGCCGGGGTCCATTAAAAACATCTTCTCGATAATATATACTCCTCCGTTGATCAGGCCCGGGCCCTGTTTCTCATTTTTCTCTTCAAAGCCGGTGATCCTGCGCTGGCGGTTGAGTGTGACCCGGCCATACCGTATAGTATCCCCAAGTTTTCTGAGGGCGAGTGTGGCATTGGCTTTTTTCGCAAGATGTGCCTGTTCGAAAGCGTTCAGATCGATCCTGAACAGGCTGTCGCCATTCATCACCAGGGCTCTGTCGCCCCGGATTCGCCAGAAAGAAAGCCTGATCCCTCCACCCGTGCCCATGGGTTCTTCCTCCACCGCATACTCGATCTCAATGGTCCTGTAACGATTTTTAAAATGGTCTGTGATGATTTCGCGCTTGTATCCAACGCTGAGCACAAGTTTTTTTATACCCTGAGCCAGAAGGTAGTCCAGCAAATATTCCAGAAAAGGCCGGCCGTTGATCAGGGCCATCGATTTGGGCACATCATTTACAACTTTCTGCAAACGTGTGCCAAATCCGCCGGCAAGTATAATTGCTTCCAAATGAAATTATTCTTTTGGGAATAACGACGATTCGACGAGCTCGCAGATGATATGGCCGATCATAATGTGAGATTCCTGTATCCTGGGGGTGTCATCAGAAGGCACGTTAAGCAGGAAGTCTGCAATATCTTTCATGTTTCCGCCACTCTCCCCCGTCAATGCCACGGTGAGCATTCCAATTTCATTGGCCGTCTCGAATGCCCTGATCACATTTTTTGAATTGCCTGAAGTCGATAAACCGATCAGCACATCTCCTTCTTTCCCACTGCCTCGGATAATACGGGAATACACCTCGTCGTAGGAATAGTCGTTTGCCACAGCTGTAAGATAGGAAGTGTTTACGTGAAGCGCTTCAGATGGCAGGGGCGGTCGGTCATAATAGAAACGGCCTGAAAATTCTGCAGCAAGATGCTGGGCATCGGCTGCACTTCCGCCGTTCCCACAGAAAAGCACCTTATTCCCATTGCAGAATGCCTCTGCACAGGCCTTTGCGACATTCTCTATGACCTGCAACAGAGCGGGGTTGTTGAGGATCTTCTGTTTCGTTGCAATGGACTGTTCTATGGATTCTTTAATACGCATCATAGCGGATAATTTCTTCAAATGATTTTCTTTTCAGATGCCTCGATGCCTGATCCGTTGAATCGGCAGGATGTCCAAGGCTCAGGTAAGCAACAGGCTCGATGTGGTCAGGAAGATTCAGGATCCCGGCACATTTCGCACTGTCAAAGTTGCAGATCCAGCAGGTTCCAAGTCCCTTTTCGGCTGCAGCAAGCGTAATATGATCAGCGATGATCGCAATGTCAATATCGGTATGGTCTTTGCCGTCGCCACGTTTCCAGCCCTTATCGTGGTCGCCCAGAAAAACAAGTATCACCGGCACTTGCCTGAACCATTCGCGGTTGTATGTTTCCTGTATTTTTTTCTTCAGATCCTCATCCCTGATCACATTGATCAGCCAGGGCTGGTAATTGGCAGCTGAAGGCGCTATCCTCCCGCATTCCAATATATAATTAAGCGTTTCCTCCTCTACAGGACTGGGAAGGTAGCTCCTGACAGAGTACCTCGATTTTGCGAGTTCCAAAAAAGTTTGCATAGTATTGATTGAATTATTCGTTACCTGATTTTCGCTGTTTGCTACTTTATTTTCGCTACCTCGCTACTTCATTTTCGCTACCTCGCTACCTCACTACCTCACAACTTCATTTTCGCTACCTCACTCCTTCATTTTCGCTACCTCACTACCTCACTATCTCGCTACCTATATAGTCCAGCTTCTTAAGCCTTTTGTAGTAAAATCATAACGTTTCGCCTGCCCTCCGAACCTTTTTAAGGCATCGATAACAGCCGAGCGGGTATTTCCCGGACAATAAAAGAACATAAATCCACCCCCACCTGCCCCGGAAACTTTACCCCCTGAAGCGCCATGTTGTTTTGCTGTATCATAAATCTCATCGAGCATCGGGTTTGTGATCCCCTGAGCCATATTCTTTTTAAACTTCCAGCCGAAATCAAGGATCTCCCCTATCTTGTCCAGTTCCCCCATCAGCAATGCTTCTTTCATCATGACTGCTTGTTCTTTCAGCTTGTTCATGGCTTCAAGGGATTTTTCGTTCCCGGAGGTCACATTCTTTCTTTGTTCTTCAATAATAATGCTTGAAAGCCGGCTTGTCTCGGTATGATATAACACCAGGTTGTGGGCCAGTTCATCCATGTATTTATCGTGAATGCGTAAAGGGTTGACGATAACCTTGTCATCCCGGAAGAACTCCATGAAATTCACCCCGCCAAATGTAGCTGCATATTGATCCTGCTTCCCCCCTGCCATGTTCAGGTCAACCCTTTCGATTTCGTATGCAAGGTGGGCCAGGTCATATTCTCCCAGTGGCAGGTTAAGCCATTCGGCAAATGCGCCAAGAATGGCAACTACAAGAGTTGAACTGCTACCGAGCCCTGACCCCGGAGGTGCATCGACATAGGTTGAGAGTTCGAATGAAAGCGGTTTGAGTGAGTGGTCCGAGACAATCCTGTTATAAATTCCTTTAATCAGGTCGAGTTTCCCGTCTATTTCCAGCTTTGCAGCTGAAGTGAGCTCATACCTCTCATGCCTGTCGAGAGAATTCAGTATGATCTTTCCATCGGCCCGTGGTTGAATGGCGGCAGTTGCATACATGCTGATCGTGGCGTTCAAAATTGCGCCTCCGTACAGGTCAGAGAAAGGGGCAACATCCGTCCCGCCACCCGCGAGGCCCAGACGTAATGGAGCTTTGCTGCGTATAATCATGAATCAGGTTCTGTTATTAAAATCGGTACGAAGATAAGAATAAAGTAGCGAAATAGCGAGGTGGCGTTCGACTTCGCTATTTCGCTACCTCATTAATAGCCGACACCATCCTCCCCCAGGAATATTTCTGTTTTTCAACCGCTGCATTAGCCGAGAACTCAGCTTCCTTATGCTCACTGAAGTATTCCAGAATAGAGGATGCAATGCTGCCGGGATCGGGGTTAACCACATATCCTACCTTCCGATGGGGTACGAACTCTGCGAGCCCTCCCACATCCGAGATGATCATTGGTTTGTCAAAATGATACGCAATCTGCGTAACCCCGCTCTGGGTAGCGCTTTTATATGGCTGGACAACCACATCCGCAGAGCAGAAATAATTTACAACCTGGCTATCGGGAATGAAATCATTACTCATGATCACAACACCTTCGAGTGCATGCCTTTTTATGATTTCAAAGTATGGCGCAGGATCACAGTAAAATTCGCCCGCAACAAGAAGTTTTATTCCTGAATTCTTCAGGGTTTCTGTCCCGAAGGCTTCAAGCAAAAGGTCCAGGCCTTTGTAATCCCTGATAAAACCAAAGAAAAGAACATACCTGACATCAGGGTCCAGTCCCAGGTTTTTCTTTGCTTCATTTTTACTGATGGCATCCCCGAAATTGTCGTAAAGGGGGTGGGGACACCAAATCTTCGGCTTCCGGCTGTCAAAACTCTCCAGATCTGCCATGACCGATTTAGACATGGCAACAAAGCCATCCACAGAAGTCACAAAATACGACGATAAGATTCTGTCACCGGGCCGTTTCTCATGGGGAATGATATTGTCGATGACCGAGACCACTTTCGTATGTCTGTTCTTCCTGATGATCCGGCAAACCGTACCCAGGCAGGGTGCCATGAAAGGCATCCAGTATTTCACAATGACAAGGTCGGGGCGGAGTTTTCGAACATGGCGGCCCAAAGTGAGCCAGTTCAGCGGGTTCACTGAATTCAGTTTTACCTGTATCGGTATACCGTCAGGCGCGGCTTCGGTGGAATACTGGGTTTTCCCGGGAAACAGGATTGAAGGATATTGGAGTTTGAAGGTAATTATCGACGCCGTCGACCCCAGCCGTATATATTCCCTTACCAGGCGTTCATTAAATGTTGCCAGGCCTCCTCTCAGCGGGTAGGCTGAGCCAATGAGAATTACATGTTCGGGAACGGGCATGATCTCTTTAGCTGAACTTGGGAATATTGAAAGAGAATACTGAGCCGAAACCCTTCTGGCTTTCAACGTTTAGAATACCTTTATTGAGCATGACAAACTCTTTGCAGAGATGCAGACCCAGCCCGGTTCCTTTTTCACCGGCTGTGCCCTGGGAAGTTTGTGTTTTATCAAGTCTGAACAGGCTTTCCATCACATCAGGCGACATCCCCAGTCCATTATCCTGGATAATTACTTCCACCCAGCTGTCTTTGACAAGCATCGAAATATGGACCTCCCCTCCTGGCTGTGTGAACTTGATCGCATTCGAAATCAGGTTCCTCAGTACCACCCTGATCATGTTTTTATCAGCATGTACCGTAACAGGGCTCAGATTCCTTTCAACAATCCTTATCTGCTTATCAAGAGCGTATGGCTTGTAAAAGCTGATAACCTCCCTGATCGCCTCTTCCAGGTCAAAATCGGCAGGTTCAGGGACCATCCTGCCCGACTGAACCCTTGCCCATTGAAGCAGGTTATCTAACAACCTCAGGTAATTCTTTGAAAGATCGTGAAGGCTTTGAAGGATCTCTTCCTGTTGTTTAGGGCCCAGCAGATCCATATCTGTACGAAGCACTTCCGAGAGGGATATCAGCGTAGTAATGGGGCTCCTGAGGTCATGGGCAATTATTGAGAAAAACTTATCTTTAGTGGCATTCAGCTCGACGAGTTCCAGCTTTTGTTTTTCCAGAATATTTTTCTGATGAAGGATCTCCTGGTTCTGGGATGCAAGTTGTTCCTCGATCACATTCATATCCCTGAGCCGGCGGACCAGGGCTTTCAATATTCCCCTGAAGACTGTATTTTCATTTTGCGTGATCTTGTGAAACTCCTCCTGGTCAAAACGAAGCAGGTGGGTATGTGATAATGCCGTCACTGTAGCCGACCTTTCCTGCTGGTCAAGGAGGTAATATTTTCCAAATACGTCTCCTGATTTAAGGACAGTGAAGATATACTCGCCTTCATGAACCTTAACACGGCCGTCACGGATAATATACATCGAGTCACCCAGTTCCCCTTTAAGAACAATGTGCTCCCCTTCTGAAACTTCCATTTCAGTCAGACTCTCGGCAATCCTTGCCAGCAGAATATCGGGGGACTCCTCGAAAATCAGAACTTTTCTCAGGAATCTGACCCTCCTGTCAATATCTTTTGAATCCATTGCTAGTCTTTGTAAAAAATCAGAAACCTGTTTTCTTTTCAACCAGATAATTGTTCCTATCGGCAGAATTCCGGCTTATCAGTTCTCCCATGAAACCGGCAGCAAACAGCTGTGTACCCATGATCATAGCCAATAGCCCGAAAAAGAAAAGCGGGCGTTCTGTCATCTTGAAAGCCTGGTGAAAAAACTTTTCATAAGCCAGGTACAATGCAATGATAAAACCGCCGATAAACAGCAGGCTTCCCCATAAGCCAAAGAAATGCATAGGCCGCTTCACAAAACGCGACATAAAGGATATGGTCAGCAGGTCGAGATACCCTTTATAAAACCGGTCAAGGCCAAATTTCGTCTTACCATATTTACGTTTCTGATGGTGGACCACCTTCTCCCCGATTTTCCTGAATCCTGCCCACTTCGCGAGAAACGGGATGTAGCGGTGCATGTCGCCGTATACCTCAATACTTTTGATTACCGTATTCCGGTATGCTTTAAGGCCGCAGTTGAAGTCGTGAAGTCTGATCCCCGACATCCTCCGTGCCGACCAGTTATAAAACCTGGTTGGGATGGTCTTCGTAATCGGGTCATGACGTTTTTTCTTCCAGCCTGAGACCAGGTCAAACCCATCTTCCCTGATCATGCGGCAGAGCTCGGGTATCTCGTCGGGACTGTCCTGCAAATCAGCATCCATCGTAATTACAACCTCACCTGATGCTTCCTGGAATGCTACATTTAAAGCAGCTGCCTTGCCATAATTCCGCCTGAATTTTATTCCACGGAAGTTAGGATTTTTTGCAGACAACTTTTCAATGACCTGCCAGGAGTTGTCTGAACTTCCGTCATCAACAAAGATCACTTCCCATGAGAACTTGTTTTCAAGCATTACCTTTTCGATCCAGCCGGCAAGTTCCGGGACGGACTCTTCTTCGTTCAGAAGCGGAATAATAACAGATATATCCATCAGTCAATGTTTACAGGGCAGAGGTGGTTGCGCCGGGATCATCTTTTTTAAGGAAAATTGCGGCCAGTAAACTCAGGATAGCTGAAATAACAGCGTAAGCCAAAAATCCGAAGATCATCATCATCAGCGGGCTCGTGAATTTCCGGGTATAAACAAGTGCAGCCTCTATCTGTTCTTCGGTTAAATTCTTTTCCTGGAGCTGGGTTCTCGCCTTATCAAGGATCTCATTGATGAGTCCGGGGTTGATGAACTGGGCAAAAACAAGCATATAAACAGAAGCCAGAATGCCGGCGATCAAACCGATCAGGAAACAGGAAGTGAATGCCTGCCCGTAGGTCATAAAACCTTTTTCAGTTTTCTTCCTGTAGTCCAGGGTTCCCCATACCATAACACCCAGAAGGATTACATATCCTACATAACCGAGTGCCTGGTTCATGTATAAATTTGCAATATACAGCAGAAGGCTGTATACAATCACAGCAGCCCCTGCAATTAATCCGTAATTCAGGGCATTGGCTGATACAGAGCGTTTTTTTTCTTCCATGATGTTTCGGGTTTAGAGTGTTCACTACAAACATACAAAAAAAACGTTTCTCCGCTTGCCTGTTAACTGAATTTTTGTAACTTTGCACCGGGTAAGTCTTATACGACCAGCTCCCTTCAAACTCCCCCAGGTTCGGAAGGAAGCAAGGGTAAGTTGGTTGAGCGGTGCGATATAAGGGGCTTACCCTTTTTTTTTAATAGCGAGAAGCGAAAAGCGAAATTATTGAGATGCTGCTCAAGGTTCATCCAGATAATCCAGGCGAAAGGCATCTGAAGATCATCACAGATTGTCTCAGAAGCGGCGGGGTGATTATTTATCCAACCGATACGGTTTACGGACTGGGATGTGATATCACGAAGATCAAAGCTGTTGACAGGGTTGCCCTGATCAAAGGAATCAAAAGGGAAAAAGCGAATTTTTCATTCATTTGCCACAGTCTGAGTCAGCTTTCCGACTATACCCGTCCGATAAACAATGATATTTTCAGGCTGATGCGCAGGACGCTCCCGGGACCCTATACCTATATATTGAATGCAAATAATAAGGTTCCCCACTTTTTCCAGAGTAAAAAGAAGACCGTGGGGATCAGGATACCCGACCATAAGGTGCCTTTGGAGATAGTGGAAAAGCTGGGCAACCCCATCATGACAACATCCATCCATTCAGATGACACGTTTATCGGGTACCCGGTGGATCCTGAAGAGATTTTCGAAAAATTCAGGAAACTGGTTGATATCGTTATCGATTCAGGCCATTCGGGCAACATCCCTTCAACAGTAATTGATTGCAGGGGAAATGAACCTGTGCTGCTCAGGCAGGGAAAAGGTGAACTTTCGTAAGGTTTTTATCAAACCTTCTTGTTTGTTTCAACAAATTTTCTACCTTTGCACCCTCATTTTTGAGCCGACTCAGTAGCTCAGCAGGTAGAGCATCGCCCTTTTAAGGCGGGGGTCTTGGGTTCGAATCCCAACTGGGTCACAGAAAGAAGAAGAACCGCCCGGGTTTTCCGATCTTAATCCCTCAATTTTTGAGCGGTCCAAAGCCTGGATAGAGACCGCAGCCAGTGAAACCAGAGAATCCCCACATTTACCCCAGCGAATCTGTCAAATTAAGCAGGGATATCAAGGAAAAGCAGCTTAACCAGCATTCAAAGATCATATGGATGACCGGCCTCTCAGGAGCCGGGAAAACTACATTATCATACGCCCTTGAATCTGCATTGCATGGTATGGGGTATTTTATCCAGACCCTGGATGGAGATAATGTAAGGACAGGGATCAATAAGAACCTGGGGTTTTCCGATGCCGACAGGTACGAGAATATCCGCCGTATCGCAGAAGTCTCCAAACTTTTCCTGAACTGCGGTATTATCACCATCGCCAGTTTTATCAGTCCGACAGCTGAAATCCGTGAGATGGCCAGAACCATAATCGGTGAGGAAGACTTTATCGAGTTTTTCATTAACGCCCCGCTTGAAGTCTGCGAATCCCGCGATGTTAAAGGTCTTTACGAGAAAGCAAGAAGGGGCGAAATCAAGGAATTCACCGGGATCAACGCCCCATACGAAATTCCTGCTCATCCCGGCCTCGAAATACGCACCGACCTTCTGTCAATAGAGGAATCGGTAAAGAAAATGATTGACTTTCTTCTGCCTCTGATAAAAAAGGGGTAAGAAAAAATTTCGCTATTCCTCGGATTTCTTTCTGATTGGAACCACACCCGACATCTCTCCCATTACATTAACAAGATCCGAACCAGTGGGCACGATCACTTTGCTGTTATCCTTAAGTGAAGTTTCCATGGCCTGGATTCGCCTGAGCATCTGGGCATTCCCGATAAAATATTTTTCAGCCGATTCATTCACGAGACGAATAGCCTGGGCTTCACCTTCGGCACGTAAAATGGCTCCCTGCTTGATCCCTTCGGCCCGCCGGATCTCGGCACGCTTCTCCCCGTCAGCCTTCGTTTCAGTAGCTGTTGCATAATCAACCGCGGCAATCTTCTCATTTTCGGCCTTAACAATCTTGTTCATGGTTTCCTGGACATCCTTCGGAGGATCGATCTCCTTGAGCTCGGTACGGATGATCTCAATGCCCCAGCTGAGCGTTTCTTCATGCAGGGTGCCGTGCAATTCCTTATTGATCTTGCCGCGCTCGCTGTTGGCTGATTTCAATGTCATCGTACCGATGATGTTACGCAGGGTCGTACGTGCAAGGTTAACAATCTGATATTCAATACTATTTACATTATACTGAGAATTCTTGACATGATCCTCATCTGATTTGATTTTAAAATATACCTGTGCATCAACCCTGGCGTTCAGGTTATCATTGGTAATGATTTCCTGGGGTTCAGCATTGATCATTTTTTCGGTAACATTAACCCGGTACATCTGTTCGATGCCGGGGATGATAAAATGAAAGCCGGGCATAGCAAACCGGTTATACTTTCCTAAACGCTCGACCAGACCGCGGTGGGTGGGGCGAACAATACGAATCCCAGCAAAAAAGAACAGCAGCAGGATCCCGACAATTATCAGAACAGGAATTTCCATGGTTTTTTGGGTTTTGATTTTACACGTCAAACCTACACCGAAAAAGGCAATTAAACAAGAAATTGGATATTTTTGTAAAAAAAATATATTCATAATACAGGACCGGAATGAAAAAAATCGAACAACCAGCCGAGTTAATGGACATTGTCAACGGATTCAGGCTGAGCAGGATTATCCTGACTGCGCATGAATTAAGGATCTTTGACCACCTGAATGGGAAACCCTGTTCTTCGGCCGAAACAGCTTCACGGATCGTTGCTGACAGAAGGGCCACGGACAGGCTGATGAACGTACTTGTTTCTCTTGGCCTGCTTGACAAACAGCAGGATCTCTTTACCAATTCGGTATTTGCCGGAAAATATCTTGTTTCTTCATCGCCTGACTTTCTTCTCGGGCTCGGGCATACTGCCAACCTCTGGAGAAAGTGGAGTACTCTTACAGAGGTCATCACAAAAGGGACTGCCCTTGACCTCGAAGACGACTTTAATGAGAGGGGATTTAGCTGGATCGAGTCTTTCATCGCTGCCATGCATGCCAGGGGCGTTGCCCAGGGCAGGGAACTGGCTTCGATGCTTGAACTTTCAAAAACGAAACGCAGCCTTGACGTAGGCGGAGGATCAGGAGCTTTTACTTTCGGCTTCATCGAAAAAAATCCGGCTATCCGGGGGGTGATCTTTGATTTGCCCAATGTTGTTCCTGTTACCCGGAAATACATTGACAAAGCCAATCTCGGGCAGAGCGTTGTAACTGTTGCAGGGGATTACCTGAGCGATGACCTTGGTTCAGGTTTTGACCTGGTGCTGATGTCGGCAATCATCCATATTAACAATCCTGAAGAGAACAGGATTCTGATAAAAAAGGGGGCGGATGCGCTTTCGCCGGGCGGACAGCTTGTGATCATGGATCATTTGATGAGCGAAGACCGGACGGAGCCTCTCCAGGGCGCAGTATTTGCAATCAATATGCTGGTGGGTACAAAGCATGGAGATACCTATACCCGGGATGAGATAGGCGGCTGGATGAAGGCTGCCGGCCTCGGGGGGATAAAGACTCTTGACTCTCCTACCGGGGTTCAATATATTATAGGAATAAAGTCCTGATCCTAAAATAAAAACATACTTTAATTAAAGTCTTGATTCAAATTAGCTTCCGGACTTTTTATTTAGCTTCTCGGGTCTTTTCTCAATGGCATTTTAGCCATCTTTTCGACTTCAAGGCTGGGAAAGCCGAACTCCTCGACGATCTTACCCATCACAAGATATACCCCTTCACCCCTGAAGGGGTATTTTGCGACAGCCTGGGGGAAATGCACCGTATCGAAGAACTGTCCTTCGAAATCGATGAAGGTGCCGAAGTGCATCCATTCCTTCCTCACCGTACGTACGTATTTTATCGTGACCAGCAAGCCCAGCATCCGCACCGTTTTCCCCAGTTTCCCCATCATTTCCCCGGCCATGATCTCCCCCCTGAATGAAGTCTCAAGCAGTTCGAAATACGAATTTGAGACAGGCCAGCCCAGCAGTTCGATCTCGTCATAGACCTCTTCAATACTGCTTTGTGCAAGGGCCGGCAGCTCGAACTTCTGAGGCTGTGTGTTGAACAGGCTCTGGTCCATAACAAGCGTGACATCTTCAACAGAATGCAGTGAGCGTGAAACGTATGCTCCCGGATGGTCTGCAACAAGCGATTGTTCCTTGTTGACGCTGCGGCGGCCCAGGCGTTGATCCGTGGCAGGGTTGACGCCGGCTACATCCACCCGGCCGGCTTTCCTTCCCTTTTTTTTCGCCCTGCCCGGCAGCTGCATGTTCTTCCCCATCAGCATATGAGCCTCCCACAGCAGCAGTGCCTTGGGTTTGCCCGTGAACCTGAATGCCCCTGCGCGTATCAGGATGATAAGCTGTTCCAGGGAAGCCGGCACCCTCCGGATAAAATCCTCAAGGTCAAGATATTCACCATCCCTGCAAGAAGTGACTGGTGAATGGTGACTGGTGAATGGTGGTTTGTGGTTTGTGACCCGTGGCTCGCCATTTGTACATTGTACATTGTACATTGTACATTCCTTCTCTGTTCGTAAATCGCCAATCGTAAATCGTAAATTTTCAATGGCTTTCCCCACCGCCGTTTCCAAACCGTTGATATGAATGAAACCCACGTAAATATCGCTTCCCCTGATACAGGTCTTGTATTCCCCCCGGTTCACACAGGGCGGGTGGATCTTCGCCCCCCAGTTTTTCGCTTCGTTGAAATACACCCAGGAAGGATAGAATCCCCCGAAATTATTGATCACCCCTACGATGAACTCAAGCGGGTAATGGGCCTTGAGGAACAGGCTCTGGTAACTTTCCACCGCGTACGAAGCCGAATGCGCCTTTGAGAACGAATAGCCTGCAAAGGATTCTATCTGCCTCCACACTTCCTTCGTCACCTCTTCGGGATAGCCTGATTTGCGGCAATTTTCGAAAAATTTATCGACGATCCTCTGAAGTTCCTTTTTTGACCTGTATTTCCCGCTCATCGCCCTTCTCAGAACATCTGCATCGGCCAGGTCGAGGCCCGCGAAATGATGGCATATCTTCAGCACGTCCTCCTGGTACACCATCACCCCGTATGTCTCCTTTAGCTGCTCTTCCATTATGGGGTGCAGGTATTTGAACTTGCCGGGGTTATGGAACCTGAAGATATACTCCCGCATCATGCCCGAGCGCGCCACGCCGGGGCGGATAATGGAGCTCGCCGCCACCAGGCTGCGGTAGTTGTCGCAATGCAGTTTCCTGAGCAACCCACGCATAGCCGGGCTTTCCACGTAAAAGCAGCCGATGGTCTTCCCGATACGAAGGAGCTTTTTCACTTCCTCATCCGCCTTAAACTCATTAATTTTATGGACATCCACGCTCACTCCTTTATTCTTCCGTACAATCCCCGCGGTCTCATAGATATGCCCGATGCCGCGCTGGCTCAGGATATCCAGTTTTTCGAAGCCTATATCCTCGGCCACGTACATGTCGAACTGTGTGGTTGGGAAGCCTTTGGGCGGCATGTCGAGGGAAGTATAGCAGGTGAGAGGATGTTCGGAGATGAGCACACCCCCCGCATGTATGGTCCTCATATTCGGGAAATCCGCCATCATCTCACCCAGTTCATTGATCTTTTTTATGATATGGTTATTGTGGATGGCATCCCCGGGGTGCTTGATAAAGAGGTCCATTTCCTGCTTGGGCAGGCCATGTACCTTTCCCAGTTCACGGATGATGGAGCGGTCGCGAAAAGTCGACATGGCCCCCAGCAGGGCGGTATGCTCATGCCCGTGACGTTTGAAGATATAGTCAAGCACCTCGTCCCTTTCCTTCCAGGAATAATCGATGTCGAAGTCGGGGGGCGAGGTCCGTTTTGGATTGATGAAGCGTTCAAAGTAAAGGTCGAGGTCAATGGGGTCAACATCTGTGATTTTCAAACAGTAAGCTACTATAGAATTTGCGCCGCTTCCCCGGCCTACATGATAAAAACCTCTTGACATCGAATAGCGGATGATGTCCCAGGCGATAAGGAAATAAGCCGCAAAACCCATCTTTGCGATGATCCCGAGTTCATGCCGGATACGGTTTATGGCTTCCGTATTTCCTGAGCCGTAACGGTACTGCAGACCGTCCATCGCCAGCTTCTCAAGCAGCAAATGGTCATCATACACATTGCCGGTAAAACTGCGTTTGTTTTTGCATTCCCTGAAGTCGAAACCTATACTGCAGGCTTCGATCAGCCTTTCAGTGTTGCGGATGATCTCAGGAAATTCCCTGTAAGGCTCCAGGCGTTCATCAACAGGCAGCATGATCTCGTCGGGGGATGCCAGCTGCCCAGGCTCCAGCCTGCTCAGCAGAACATTTTTATCCACTGCTCTGAAGTTCCTGTGAAGTTCAAAACCCTTCTCATCCAGAACAGTCACCGGCGAAAAGACCACCATACGGTTGATGAGGTGGCGGTGGCGGGAAAGTATTAAACGATTAGCGGAGGCAGGAGGGAGACCTATGAAACAATTGAGAAGCGAGAAGCGAGAAGCGAAAGGCGAAATCGGGCTATCCATAATTTCGCTTTTCGCTTCTCGCTTCTCGCCTTTTTCCAGTAATACGATCCAAAACACATTCTCCAATGCCTCCGGCATGTCGGGCAAGGGCTGGTTGCGCAGGTTGTGGCGGCTCAGGAATTCGTTCAGCTCCCTGAACCCTTCGTTATTCCGGGCAAGACCCACATACAGCAGTTCATCATCCCTGCGGAACTCTATCCCGGCGATGGGTTTCACCCCCTTATCCGTACAAACCTGGATAAATTCCATGATACCCGTGGAGTTGTTGATATCGGTCAGCGCCAGGGCCTGAACCCCGCAGCGCACGGCCTCGTCAACGAGTTTCTCCACCGGCAGGGTGCCGTAGCGAAGGGAGTAATATGAGTGGCAGTTGAGGTACATATTAAATAGCGAAAGGCGAAAGGCGAAAAGCGAAATAGTGAGTTAGCGAAAACTATTTTGTATTAATTTTAAATCCAATGGGGTTGCGGGGTTCATTCTTCTGACGTGCTAGTTCCTTTAACGCCTGAAACACAAGCAGCAAATGCTCTGAATGTTCATCCAGCTTCTCAAAGGTCCTTTTTTCAAGATCTGCAATTGTCTCAGACAATTCATGATACATGGAGAGGAGTTCCCTCAGTTTTACAAACGCCCTCACAATGTAGATACTGGTCTGAATTGCCGTCGGACTGTTTAAAACACTGGCCAGCATCAATGCACCATGTTCAGTAAAAACAAAAGGACGGTTCCTTCTTCCTCCCCAACTTGATGTTGCAAATTGCAACATCAAGTTTTTATCTTCCTCATTTTCTTTTATTTGCAAACTTGATATCGCAAATTGCGATATCAAGTTCCTGTACTCTGCCATTGTCATCTCAAACATGAAATCTGCCGGGAAACGTTCTATATTCCTATGCACCTGTTCATTAAACCGCCCAGTTGTCACACCATAGATCCTTGCAAGGTCACTGTCAAGCATCACTTTCTGTCCTCGTACAATGTAGATCTGAGTGATGATCTCATCTTCTTTGTGAACTACTTTTCCCATAGCTTTTTTCTTACTTAATCCGCCATTATTAAAAAAGTAACACTGGATTCTTTATTTATTCGCACCTATTGCTTATTTCATTTGTGTGCTCATTTTGGCTTCGCCAAACGCTTTTCGCTATTTCGCTTTTCGCTTTTTTCATACGCCACCCCCCTCCTCACGATCTTCTGCCCGTACTTGTTGCGTACCTTGTCGAGAGCCTGGTAGAGGCTGATCATCTCACTGCTGTCCTCGAACATGTTTAACTGCGGATTGCCTGCCACCAGGCCGCTGAAGCGCACACCGATGAGGCGGATCAGCATGCGGCGCTGGTAAAGCCTGTCGAAAAGCTCCTTAACAAGGGGGATCAGGATATGATCGAAAGCTGTGTACGGGACCGATTTCTGAAGGGTATGGGTATCGAAATTCGAATAGCGGATCTTTACCGTGACGCAGGAAGTGAGTTTCTGCTGATCCCTCAGCTCGAACGCGATCTTTTCGACCATTTTCACCAGTTTCTCTTTCATCTTCACAACATCTATGGAATCCTGTTCAAAGGTCGTTTCGGTGCTGATCGATTTGCTTTCCGAATACGGCACCACGGGCGTGGAATCCTGGCCGTTAGCCTTCTCCCAGATCATGATCCCGTTCTTTCCCATCACCCTTTCCATCATTTCCACGGGGATCTTGCTGAGTGTGTCTATAGTCACGATGCCCATCGACCTCAGCAGGCGGTAGGTCTTGTCGCCAATCATCGGTATCTTCCTGATCGACAGGGGAGCAAGGAAAGGTTTCACCGCATCGCGCTGCACCTGCAGCTCCCCGTTTGGCTTGGCTTCTCCCGTAGCGATCTTCGAGACTGTCTTGTTCACTGAAAGCCCGAAAGAAATGGGCAGGCCCGTATTCTTCATGATGCTCTGCCTGAGCTCATGAGTCCACCTGAGCGTCCCGAAAAAGCGGTCCATCCCCGTCACATCAATATAATGCTCATCGATCGATGCCTTTTCGTACATAGGCGCCTTTTCGGCAATGATATCCGTAACATCATGGGAATATTTCGAGTACAGTTCCATATCCCCGCGAACGATCACTGCATCCCGGCAAAGCGTACGCGCCATCTTCATCGGCATGGCCGAATGCACCCCGAATTTCCTCGCCTCGTAGCTGCAGCTCGCCACCACCCCCCTGTCGGAAGTCCCGCCTATAAGCACCGGCTTCCCCGCCAGGGCAGGGTTAATAAGCCTTTCCACCGATACGAAAAAGGTGTCGAGGTCAAAGTGGACGATATTGCGGGAGAGGAGCATAATATTAAAAGCGAAAAGCGAAAAGCGAAAAGCGAAAAGCGAAAAGCGAAAAGCGAAAAGCGAAATAGTGAAAAGCGAAAAGCGAAAGGCGAGGTAGCGAAATAGTGAAAAGCGAAAAGCGAAAAGTGAAATAGTGAAAAGCGAAAAAGTTATTTAAAATGTTTATGCTTAAAGTTCTTTTTGATGGTCGAAAATATCCGCAGAAGTTCATCCGCCTCTCGTTTAAACACTTCAATACTTTCTTTCTGCAATATTCCTGTTGTCGTTAAAAAATCAATCCAGAACAAACATTCATCACATTCCTCGGTCACAATGCATATCTTGGCATAAAATTCCGCTTCCGATCTTCCACGGGTCGCAGAACTGAAATTGGCTGCAACAGATGTGACGCTCTTCATCAGCTGCTTAACCGGTATCCGGCTCAGGTCATTCAACGTCATTTTATTTAACAGCTTATAAACATTAACAGCCAGCATCTTTGACCTTAGTCTTATCTTTTGGTTAAATGTTGTAACATCATATTTTTCCATACGGGCTTTTCCATATTAATCCCCGTCCAACCAAAAAGTAATACCCGATATCCCATTTTTTCACTTTTCGCTTTTCACTTTTTCGCTTTTCACTATTTCGCTTTTCACTTTTTCGCTACCTCGCTACCTGATTTCGCTACCTGATTTCGCTACCTCGCCTTTCGCTTTTCGCTTTTTTGATTAATTTTTAATCTATTTTGCGATTACAATATAATCATTTATATTTGCAACACCAAATTTTTTACGATGTTTTTCAGTTCAAACATTAAATTTTTACGCCGGCGCAGGGGATTAACCCAGGACGACGTAGCAGATACACTGGACATGAAGCGTTCAACCTTAAGTGGTTACGAAAACGCTGTAGCCCAGCCGGGCTTCGAAGCCCTAATCATCATGTCGAAATATTTCAATGTAGCCATCGACACACTGATCAAGGTCGACCTCTGCAGCCTTCCCGAAAGCCAGATGCGACAACTTGAACGTGGATATGATGTCTTTATCAAAGGCTCTAACCTCAGGATACTCACCACCACGGTGGGTAATGATAATGAGGAAAACATCGAGCTGGTCTCCGAAAAAGCCAAAGCCGGTTATGCCACGGGTTTTGCTGATCCGGAATACATCAGCATATTACCTACATTCAGGCTGCCTTTTCTCTCGAAGCAAAAAAAATACCGAAGCTTCCAGATCAGCGGGGACTCAATGCTACCCATCCCCCATGGCGCTTTTGTAACAGGGATGTTCCTCCAGGACTGGAACTCCATTAAAGATAAGGACGCCTGTATTATCCTGACTGCGGATGAGGGGATAGTGTTCAAGGTAGTTGAAAATAAACTGAAGGAATACGGCTTGCTGAGATTGCATTCCCTGAACCCTGTATATGAGCCCTTTGACCTTCAGGTAAACAATATCAGGGAAATATGGCAGTTTGTCCACTACATCAGTCCGAAGATTCCCGATAATCAGGAAAATGAAAACAAAACCCTTTTCGAAACAGTAAAAAAGCTTAAAAAGGACGTGCAGGAGATACAGACCCGGCTTCAGATTTAATTTTTAATTTGATTTACTCAGGATTTTTGTTTTATCTTTACATTTGCACATTCCAAATGGTGAAACTAATCCTGTTTTTTCTATGAAAGTCGCTATCGTCGGATCCGGTTACGTTGGTTTAGTTACCGGGACTTGTTTTGCAGAGGTCGGTATTGAAGTTGTTTGTGTCGATATTGACAAAAAAAAGATCGATAACCTTAACGAAGGCTTGATACCGATCTATGAGCCCGGTCTTGAAGAAATGGTTCATCGCAACATGAAAAAAGGAAGGCTTAAGTTTACGACAAGCCTTAAAGAAGCCATTGTTGATTGTGAAGTGCTTTTCAGCGCGGTAGGGACTCCACCAGACGAAGACGGCAGCGCCGATCTTCAGTATGTGATTTCTGTAGCACGTGACTGTGGTAAATTCATGAGCGATTATCTTCTCATTGTCACAAAAAGCACAGTCCCCGTAGGCACAGCCGAAAAGGTAAGGAAAGCTGTCAGGGAAGAACTTGACAGGCGGGGAGTAAACATTGAATTTGATGTGGCTTCCAACCCTGAATTCCTGAAAGAAGGGGCTGCTGTTGATGACTTCCTGAAGCCCGACCGTATTGTTGTGGGATGCGACAACCCCAGGGCCGAAGAACTCATGAAATCCTTATATAAGCCGTTTACTCTAAACGGTCACCCTGTTATTTTCATGAATATCGTTTCGGCTGAAATGACGAAGTATGCAGCTAACTCAATGCTGGCGACGAAGATCAGCTTTATGAACGATATTGCAAACCTTTGTGAGATCGTCGGAGCTGATATCAATATGGTCAGAAAGGGCATAGGTTCTGATTCCAGGATAGGGAATAAATTCATTTATCCAGGTGTTGGCTATGGCGGAAGCTGTTTCCCTAAAGACGTGAAAGCCCTGATCCGCACAGCTGACGACAATAAATACATCCTGAGGGTATTGAAGGCGGTGGAGGAAGTGAATGATGACCAGAAACTGGTCATGTTCAACAAGATAAATACATATTTCAAGGGAGACCTTAAAGGGAAAGTTATTGGACTCTGGGGGCTTTCCTTTAAACCCCAGACCGACGATATGCGCGAGGCTCCTTCACTTATGATGATTAAAAAACTGACGGAAGCCGGAGCCAAAGTAAAAGCCTATGACCCTGTCGCGATGCATGAAGCAAACAGGATACTTGGCGATTCTATCGAATATGCCGCCGACCAGTACGATGCACTGATCGACGCCGATTGCCTCCTGATGGTCACAGAATGGCCGGAATTTAAATTCCCCAATTTTAACGTTATGCGGAAATTGCTGAAAACCCCTGTGATCTTTGATGGACGCAATATCTATGACCTCAATGAGATCAGGAAGAAGAATTTTGATTATTTCTGCATCGGGGTAAATACGATTAATTAACCAGAATATGAAATCGGAAAGGCCTAACAGTTAAACCACGGCTGTTAGGTCTTTTCATTTAAACGTCAGGGTATGATAAAAAAGAAAGTTCTTATCACCGGCGGTGCAGGATTCCTGGGATCCCACCTTTGTGAGAAACTTTTAAACCAGGGGCATGAAGTCGTTTGCCTCGACAATTATTTCACCGGCCAGAAACAAAATGTGGTTCATCTTATTAAAAATCCATTTTTCGAACTGATCAGGCATGATGTGACAATGCCTTTCCTGATCGAGGTGGACGAGATTTACAACCTGGCTTGTCCTGCTTCTCCTGTACACTACCAGTATAACCCAATCAAGACCGTAAAGACATCAGTGATGGGAGCTATCAATATGCTGGGCCTGGCAAAGAGGATCAGGGCGAAGGTATTGCAGGCAAGCACCAGCGAAGTTTACGGGGATCCGGAAATCCATCCCCAGACGGAAAGCTATTGGGGGCATGTCAACCCCATCGGTCCGCGCTCCTGCTATGACGAAGGCAAAAGGGTTGCGGAAACCCTTTTTATGAACTACCACAAACAGAATAATGTAAGAATTAAGATCATCAGGATATTCAACACCTACGGGCCAAAGATGCATCCCAACGACGGCCGTGTCGTTTCAAATTTCATTGTTCAGGCCTTAAAGGGCGAAGATATCACCATATACGGAGATGGCACTCAAACACGTTCTTTCTGTTATGTGGATGACCTGCTGGAAGGCATGGTGCGACTGATGAATTCCCGGGAAGATTTCACAGGCCCTGTAAATATTGGTAATCCAGGCGAATTTACGATGATAGAACTCGCAGAGAAAGTATTGAAACTTACCGGCTCAAAATCGAAACTTGTCTATATGCCGTTACCGGCCGATGACCCTTTACAAAGGAAACCTGATATCACGCTTGCAAAAAAAGAGCTCGGCTGGGAACCCACAATCCCGCTCGAAGAGGGTTTGAAAAGGACAATAGAGTATTTTAAGACAATAATCTGAAAGGCGAAAAGCGAAATGGCAAAAAGCGAAAAAAAAAGTAAAAAAATGATAGTAAAATTCCCTATTGCACCTTTTCCTATTTCGCTTTTCGCTTTTCGCTTCTCGCCTTTCGCCTTTCGCTTCTCGCTTCTCGCCTTTCGCCTTTCGCCTTTCGCTTCTCGCCTTTCGCCTTTCGCCTTTCGCTTTTCGCTTGTCGCTTCTCGCTTCTCGCCTTTTCGCTTCTCGCCTTTCGCCTTTCGCTTTTCGCTTTTCGCTTTTCGCTTTTCAGAATTACCAACTAATATAATGTTATGAAAATTCTTATCACCGGTTCCAAAGGCCAGCTTGGGAATGAGTTAAAGCTCCTTGAAAAAGAATATCCTGATTACAAGATCACTTTCACAGATATTGATGAGCTGGACATTACGGATATGCAGGCAGTTTCAGCTTTTATGGATCAGCTGCAGCCGGATGTCGTCGTGAATTGCGCCGCCTACACCGCAGTCGACAAGGCGGAACAGGAACCTGAGCTTGCGCTGAAGATCAACGCTCTTGCAGTGAGAAACATTTCAAATGCCTGCGGGGAATTCAATGCTATGCTCATCCATATTTCAACCGATTATATTTTCAGCGGAAAAGGGCACCGGCCTTATGTTGAAACTGATACACCTCAGCCCGGGTCGAGTTACGCGAAATCAAAATACGCAGGGGAGACGCAGATGCTGAGCAGTTGCAAAAACGGGATCATTATGCGCACGTCGTGGCTGTATTCAGCTTTTGGGAATAATTTCGTTAAAACCATACTTAAATACGGAAAGGAAAGAGGGAACCTGAATGTGGTATTCGACCAGATCGGCTGTCCCACGTATGCCAAAGATCTGGCCAGGGCAATTCTGGAAATAATACCTGCGCTTAGAGATCACGAAGGTGTTGAAATATACCATTATGCCAATGAAGGAGTCGCTTCATGGTATGATTTTGCGAAGACCATCATTGAATTTTCGGCGATCAAATGCATTATCAACCCGATTGAAACGAAAGACTATCCCCTCCCCGCCCCCCGCCCCTTTTATTCTGTACTGAACAAGGCAAAGTTCAAAGAGAAGTTCGGGATGAAAATACCTTATTGGAAGGATAGCCTGGAAGAATGTATAAAAAGGCTAAATATCGAAGTAGCAAAATAAAAAGCGAGAAGCGAGAAGCGAAATAAAATAAGCGTATCAGATTATATTATAATTAGAAAGAATAAAAAGCTGGAATACATCTGTGAATCAATGGAGTAAAAAACTAAATTTCGCTTTTCACTTTTCACTTTTCGCTTTTTGCTTTTAAACATGAACATTGAATCTAATCAACAATATGGACCCGATCATATTAGAAAAAGCGCAAGCCTGGACTTCAGGCAATTTCGATGAAGAAACAAAGTCCAGGGTGAAGGAAATGATTAAAAAGAACCCGTCGGAACTAACCGATTGCTTTTACCGTATCCTCGAATTCGGGACAGGCGGACTTCGGGGGCTGATGGGTGACGGCACCAACCGTATGAATAAATACACTGTTGGCATGACCACACAGGGCCTTGCGAACTATGTGATGCAGATGTTCCCCGGCGTCAGGCATAAGATGGCTATCGCTTATGACAGCCGGAATAACAGCAGGTTTTTTGCCCAAATTACTGCAGAAGTCCTTGCCGCAAACGGGTTTACGGCATACCTGTTCGATGACCTCCGCCCTACCCCTGAACTTTCATTCGCTGTGAGGCAGCTGGGCTGCCAGAGCGGTGTTATGATCACGGCCTCGCATAATCCCAAAGAATACAACGGGTATAAAGCGTATTGGGACGACGGGGCGCAATTCATAGCTCCTCATGATGTGAATGTGATCAAAGAAGTTGAAAAAATATCCTCCATCGACCAGGTAAAATGGCAGGGTAACAGGGATAACATCATCAGCATAGGCAGGGAAATTGATGAGGCTTACCTTGCCAGACTGAAAACTCTGTCACTGTCCCCGGATGTCATCCGGCAGCAAAAGGATTTAAAGATAGTGTATACTCCCTTGCATGGCACCGGACGCATCCTTGTTCCTGAGATTCTTAAGCGATACGGGTTTGAAAACATCCACCCTGTTCCTGAACAAATGATAGCCGATGGAAATTTTCCTACCGTTCATAGCCCTAACCCTGAAGAACATTCGGCCCTGGATATGGGGATCAAACTTGCCGAAAAGCTCAATGCCGACCTGGTAATGGCCACCGATCCGGATGCCGACCGTGTAGGAATTGCGGTGCGCGACAACAACAACCGGATGATCCTTATGAACGGAAACCAGACCGCTGCTCTGCTGTTTTATTACGTGATAACAAAATGGAAGGAAAACGGCAAACTGACAGGAAAACAGTTCATTGTCAAAACGATTGTAACTTCAGAACTGCTTAAGGATATTGCTGTCTCGTTCAAGCTGAAATATTATGACGTACTGACAGGCTTTAAATACATAGCCGACATCATTAAAAGGACCGAAGGCAAGGAAGAGTTTATCATTGGCGGAGAAGAAAGCTATGGATACCTGGCTGGTGATTTTGTCCGTGACAAAGACGCTGTAATCGCCTGCGCTCTGATTGCTGAAACATTGGCCTGGACCGTTTCCCGGGGGAAATCCCTGTACGATCTTCTGCTTGACATTTATGTAAAATACGGGTTCTACATGGAATCACTGCTCTCGATAACACGCAAAGGACAGTCAGGTGCTGAGGAAATCAAACAGATGATGATCGATTACCGTGCCAATCCGCCTAAAGTGATCAACGGCAGCAAGGTAGTAAGGATCAAAGATTATAAGTTTCAGGTTGAAAAGGATCTTTGCAGCGGGGCTCAAACAGCAATTCAGCTCCCGACTTCCAATGTGCTTCAGTTTTTTACTGAGGATGGCAGTGTGATCAGCATAAGACCATCAGGGACAGAACCAAAGATCAAGTTTTATTTTGGAGTTCGCGAAACCCTGAGCAGCAGGTCGGCATACGCAGAAACCGAGAATAAGCTCAATGAAAAACTCCGGGGGATTATTAATTCCCTCAATTTAAAGTAAAGCTGGCAATACAGCGATGAAACGCAGGGGCAGACAAGCAATGAACTATGGTATTCTGACCCTGTGCCTGCTTTGCACGCTTTCCTTCACTTCTCTTCGTGCTCAGGTTCCCGAAAAGGAGAAGTCTATCCTTGCACCGAAGGATGACAGCCTGATGAACAAAAAGCAAACCCAGAAAACAAAAATATTCTACGACTCCGTATATCAGCGCTTCAAACGCCACAAGGTCACGAAGCTGTTGTACAGTCTGGCGTTTGCTGCCCCACAGATCAGTTCCCTGCCTGATACGGTTCAGGCATTGGCCAGTGAAAATCCTTACAAGGAGTATGAAGGTAAAATAATCCGTAAAATCCATATTGTTTCCCTCGATCCTTTTGGACCCACTGTAATAGATACAGCAAGAAAACCACCTCCCGGTGTAGGGAAATTTCTGAACGTTGTGCATATTCAATCGGCACCTTTTGTTATACGAAAGATGATACTGATCAGGGAGGGTCAGGCTGTAGACCCTTATGTAATGGCCGACCAGGAGCGTATTTTAAAAGATCTCAATTACATTACGGATGCCAGAGTAATGGTTATTCCGGCTGAATCAGAAGATTCGGTTGACGTGCTTGTTGTGACGAAAGATATTTGGTCTATCGGGGTGGTCGTTCCAACCATTACTCCCAATAAAATAAACTTCCGTTTATTCGATGCCAATTTTGCCGGTCTGGGCGACCGCCTTTCCCTGAATTTTTCCTTTGCCACATTGCGTGCACCCTTTGCCAGATTTGACGGGTTCTCCTATACCTATACCAACATCTTGGGCACATTTACCGATCTGACCCTTAACTATTACCAGGATGACCTTCACCAGGTGAACGTAGGCTTCTGGCTCGATCGTCCCTTTACAACAAACCGTACAAAATACGCGGGCGGGTTATCATACCAGTATAATAAACTCGCCTATGGCCCTGATGAGGAGAATCCCAGGTACAGTAAAGCCAATTCAGGGTATATATGGCTGGGACGGTCATACCAGATCCCTGAGTATAAAATCCCTACCCGTTTTATAGTTTCCGCTTGCTTCCAGGCCACGACATTCCTGCAGGGGCCAACAATCAGCCTGGATTCAAACAGGGGTTATTATGATGTAAGGCAATTACTTGCCAGTGTTGCATTTTCAAGAAACAACTATTACCTGATCGATTATTTTTTAAATTTCGGAAAGACTGAGAACATACCGTATGGAAGACTTATGCAACTTACGTTCGGGCCCCAGTACACTAATTTTTACACACGTCTGTATACAGGATTGACATATGCCCAGGGAGATTTCATAAAGAAGTTCGGCTATCTTCAGGGCCGACTTGATTTAGGTGCTTTTTTTAACCGCAGGACCTTCGAGGATGGTGTTTTTGTTGCCAGGCTGAATTATATGACCTATCTCTACTTCACTCCGGGTAAACGTTACAAATTCAGGACCTATATATTCTCGGTATACAGGCAGGGATTCCTGCGTACGTCGACGAACGGCGATTTTGCCTATTTAAACCAGGACATGCGTATCAACAATTATAGTTCCGACACAGTTTTCAGGGGAGTGAGTTCCATCTCAGCCTATTTTGCAACCGTGGCCTTCACTCCCTGGTACTTATATGGGTTCAGGTTTGCCCTTACCGGTATGTTTGCAGGCGGTTTCAGGAATGATGGCTATTCGAAGCTCTTTATGACCAAATTTTATACGGGGGTTGGATTCGGGCTTCTGATCAAGAACGACAACCTTATCTTTCCCACCTTCCTCATCAGCGCCTATTTCTATCCTACTCCGGCTGAAGGCGTACCATGGCTTCAGCTGAATTTTTCAGAACCGCCTGATCAGCAGTTCAGAGATTACAACTCTACGGTTCCATCGGTCGTTTCATTATCACAATAATTATTGCCAGCGAAAACTTAATTATTTATATTTGCAACAAACGTTGAATTATGATCGATAGGCAGAAATTAAACCAGAACTTCCAGTATTTCGATAATGAGACGATTATTGAGATCATCGATATCTTCCTCGAAGAATATCCTGAACGTTTTGAAAAGATCGAGAAAAACATCCTCGATAATGATTTTGTCCAGCTGAAGTTTAATTCTCACAGCCTGAAAGGGGTTGTTGCCAACTTTCAGGACCCTGAAACCATCGAGCTGTCACGTAAACTGGATGAAATGGCGAAGAATAAGACCTCTGCAGGTTTGCAGAAAGTTGTTGAAGATTTGAAATTGGCTTGTACGAAATTAATGGATGAACTATCTGCTTTAAAAGCCGAACTTTCCCGAAAGTAAATTACCCGCTTGTGAGACCCGGGAAAGGTTTTGAGTTTTCAGATGCTCCGGTGATGCTCCCTATTTTCTGACCCATTTATCGAGCCTGTTCAGGCCTGTAATTGCTTTTTCATAATTCACTTTCAATTTCAGGCTCTTCTGGTAATCATCATAAGCTTTCTGGTATTCCTTTAGCTGTTCATAGCTTAATCCCCTGTTATACCATGATTCGGCATATTTAGGATCTCGCGCTATAGCCTTTGAAAAATACTCCACAGCTTTTGTAAAATCCTGAAGGTAAACCAGGTTGATATAACCGATATTATAAGGCGCATCCCTGAATGTGGTATCCGCCTTGCCCAGCACTTCATAAGCAGCGATTGCCTTCTCGTACTGGCCGCTTTCCTGGTAGAACATCCCCAGGTTATAAAGCGCTTCTTTACTGTTAGGGCGCACCCTCAGGGCATTATTGAAGTAAGCTGCAGCCAGGGGATCTTTCCGGATGGCAAACAGCTCACCTAACTGCATATATGCTTCAAAATATGATTGATTCAGTTTAACCGCATCCATCAGGTCGCCGACAGCATGTGCTGTATCACCGGTTTCGAGCAATGCTATAGCCCTTGTAAACCGGGCCGTTGAGTTAGTTTTATCCAGGCTTAGAACCTCCTTTACATACTGGTCGACCTTCTTATAATCCTTAACGATCAGGTAAAGGTTCGCCAGTTTCAGGTTGGCATTTATATTTTTCGGATCCAGCGACACTGCCTTCTGAAGCGATTCCTCGCAGTTCTGCGGTTGTCCCATAAGCAAATAGATATCCGACAAGGTTATATAGGAAGCGGCTTTCTTCGGATCAATCTGCAACGACTTGTTAATATCATTTAAAGCCTGGTTGATCTCCTTCAGGGAAATATACAGTTTCGCCCTCTGTTCATAAAGCCCGGCGTCCTTTTCATCAGCAGCGATCTGCCTGTTCAGTTCCGCCAGAGTGACCCTGAGCGAGTCCTCCCCGCTTAATTTGCCGTGTTTTTCAGTCCCCCTGGTACAGGCCAGGTTCAGGATCATCAGTAAACAAACAGCCCAAAGAATGAAAATTCTCATGCTATTTCTGGGTTTTAAGCAGTTCTTTGATCTTGACTTCGAGCTCGTCCATCAGTTCAGGATTATCCTGTATGAGTTTTTTCACCGCATCCCTGCCCTGCCCCAGTTTCGTATCTCCATAGCTGAACCAGGAACCGCTTTTCTTGATCAGGTTGTTTTCAACGGCAAGGTCTAGTATTTCATAGGGTTTCGAGATACCTTCACCAAAAATGATATCGAATTCCGCTTTTCGGAAAGGAGGAGCAACCTTGTTCTTCACCACCTTCACCCTCACACGGTTTCCTATCGCTTCTTCACCATCCTTTAACTGCGTTTGCTTGCGGATGTCAAGCCGTACGGAGGCATAGAACTTAAGCGCATTTCCGCCGGTGGTCGTCTCCGGATTTCCGAACATCACACCGATCTTTTCACGGAGCTGATTGATGAAAATACAACAGGTCTGTGTTTTGCTGATCGTCGATGTGAGTTTCCTCAGTGCCTGAGACATAAGGCGGGCCTGCAAACCCATTTTCGAATCACCCATTTCCCCTTCAATCTCGCTTTTTGGGGTAAGAGCTGCGACCGAATCAATGACAATAATATCAATGGCTCCGGAACGGATCAGGTTTTCTGTTATTTCAAGCGCCTGTTCTCCATTATCTGGCTGAGAGACCAGCAGATTCTCAACGTCCACACCCAGCTTCTGTGCATAAAACCGGTCGAAAGCGTGCTCAGCATCAATGAAAGCGGCAATGCCTCCTGATTTCTGGGCTTCGGCGATCGCATGAAGCGCCAGGGTAGTCTTTCCCGAGGACTCAGGTCCATAAATCTCAGTCACCCTCCCTTTCGGCAATCCGCCTATCCCTAAAGCAACATCCAGCCCGATAGATCCCGTTTTGATCACATCCACAGCTTCAATTGCATTATCGCCAAGGCGCATGATAGTGCCTTTTCCGTATGCCTTTTCAAGCTTATCGAGTGTAAGCTGAAGGGCTTTAACTTTTTCTTTGTTTACTTCCTGTGACATTTTTCCTCCTTTTCTTTAAATTCCCATCTCATCAGCAAACTGCTGACAAATGTTTACTCTTTATCCGGGATGAGGGCAAAAAGTGATATGTATGCGTGCTAATTTTTATTCAAAAATATTAAAACCTGTCCGGATTTTCCGACGGATTAAGATTTAGTTTTCAACAAAATATGATGCAGGATGTAGGATATGGGCTGCGGGATGCCTGATAACAAGCATCCTGCATCTTAGCTTTTGCTTTGATAATATTTACAGATCGCTTGCAGTCCGCATTCATCGCATTTCGGTTTGCGTGCCTGGCATACATATCTTCCGTGCAATATAAGCCAGTGATGAGCCAGAGGGATAAGATCCCGGGGGATATGTTTTATCAGTTGCATCTCAGCCTGGTAGGGGTTTTTAGCGTTGACCGTAAGTCCTATCCTTGCTGCGACCCTGAAAACATGAGTGTCTACAGCCATAGCCGGCTTGTTGAATATCACGGCTGCCAGTACGTTTGCGCTTTTACGGCCAATGCCCGGAAGCTTCTGAAGCTCGTCGATATCTGAAGGCATTTTACCGTTAAAATCGTTGACCAGCGCCTTCGCCATACCGATGATGTTCTTTGTTTTATTATTCGGATAGGAGCAGCTTCTGATCAGCTCAAACACTTCCTCATGTTTCGCCTTCGCCAGGCTCAGAGCCGTAGGGTATTGCCTGAACAGGGCAGGCGTGATCATATTCACGCGTTTATCGGTGCACTGTGCCGAAAGTATCACGGCAACCGCCAGTTCATAAGGATCGGTATAAACAAGTTCTGTTTCAGCCTGGGGGCGGTGTTCCAGGAAATAAGCAATAGCCTGCTTAAAACGTTCCAGCTGACGCATCTATTCCTTGATCATTTTAATTGTCTCAACGGTGTTTCTGTTTATCAGCCTTACAATATATACACCTTTCTTAAGATCGCTGATGTCAACGCAGTTCACCGCTTTGACGATGGGTTGTGACCGTAATTCCACCCCGTTAAGATCCAGCACCGACAGTTTACCCGGGAGTTGATCTTCCGAAATTTCAACATTGATTTTGCCGGCTGAGGGGTTCGGGTATATCGAACATACCTTGTAAGAATTCAGATTCTCTACCGACAAGGTATCGCAACCCGCTTTCACTTCAGGTCTGTTGTTGCAACCAACCGCATTATGATAAATAGAAACGCTGGCGTATGAGATTTCCAGGTAACGGCAAATACCATAAACGGAGCAAACCGACAGGTTTTCGTTATCATAAATGACCAAACCACCTATGGAACCGGCATTGATACTGTCAAGACCGTTTAACCTTATGAGCGAAGGGTTCGAATTGATGATGATCTCCCCGCCTATCGATTTCAGGTTGTCAAGCTCCCTCAGGTTCGTTAATGAAAAGTTGTCATTGATCTGGAGAAGCCCCCCAATGGCAGAAAGGTTTTTCAGTCCTTTCAGGCTGTCGAGGACAGGGTTGGCGCCGATCCAGAGATTTTTCCCTATAAACGCCAGGGTGTCAAGACCTTTCAGGTTTACAAGATAAGGATTGCCAAATATCTCGAAAACCCCTCCCACCGACTTTAACCTGCCCAGGCCCTCCAGGTTGAATAATCCAGAGTTGGCATATATTCCGAAACGTCCGCCTATGGTTTGCAGGCTGTCAAGTCCTTTTAAAGACCACAAAAGCTCGGTATGCGTAATATCAAGATATCCCTCGATGGAAGTCACCCCCATGAGGCTGTCGAGGTTTTTGATATCCCCTCCGCTGATGATGATATCCCCCTGTATCACCTTGCAATTCGGATTATCGGTCGGAAACTTATCGACATCCTCCTGCGTATAGAAACCTCTTCCGTCATGCAGGCAGTACTGGGATGAAACTGTAGAAGAGAGCAGCAAACTGGTTATAAGAACGAATAACTTTTTCATAAGGCAGCCTGATTGGAAAAATATAAAGGCAGTAGCATAGCGATAGAAGACATACAAATTTAAATAAATCAACTGTTTTAAGCAACAAAAGTTTTTCACCATATTTGCAGGTCGTCCTGTTTTTGACCAAGCCCTCAGACCATGAAAAAACTCTTTTTTCTTGCAGCTTTGCTTGCGGATATCTTTTTCGCAACCGCCCAGCAGACTGCACTCATCTCCTACGTAAAACCTCTGATAGGCACCCGCGAAATGGGGCATACCTTTCCCGGGGCCTGTATGCCTTTTGGATTCGTTCAGCTCAGTCCCGATACGGATACCATCCCTTACGATGCAGAGGGGAAATACAATCCTAAGGTATATCGCTACTGCGCTGGCTACCAGTATGATGATAAAACCATTGTGGGCTTCAGCCATACTCACTTTAACGGCACGGGGCATTCCGACCTCGGCGATTTCCTCATCATGCCCGCAACAGGACCTTTGCATCTCAATCCGGGCACCTCAGACCATCCGGAAAAAGGATACCGTTCGGTTTTCAGCCATGAAACAGAAACAGCTGAACCTGGATATTACCGGGTGCATCTCGACGGCCCCGATGTGACTGCCGAACTTACAGCCACCCAACGATGCGGCTTCCACCGGTACACCTTCCCCCAGGCTGACTCGGCCCGGATCATACTCGACCTCATTCATGGCATTTATAATTACGACGGTAAAGTCCTTTGGGCCAGCATCCGTGTGGTCAACGACACTCTGATAACAGGTTACCGCATTACCAGCGGCTGGGGAAGAAGCCGTTATATGTACTTCGCGCTTGCCTTTTCAAAGCCGTTTACAACCTGCGGATGGCGAAACTGGGATAAGCCGGTCTACCGTGGATTTTGGCGCAGGTTCAGCCAGTACCAGGACTTTCCGGAGATGGCCGGTAAAAAGATAAGGGCCTGGTTCGGGTTCAGCACATCACAAGGGGAACAGGTAGAACTTAAAATCGGACTCTCTGCCGTGAGTATGGAAGGCGCCCTCGCAAACCTCAAAGCGGAAATACCGAACTGGGATTTTGACTGGATATGCCGGCTTGCACAGCAAAACTGGGAGAAAGAGCTTTCACGGATTATAATTACGGCTGACAATAACCTTAAGGTGAATTTCTATACAGCTTTTTATCATGTGCTGATGAACCCTGTGATTTACGAGGACGTGGACGGGAAATACCGTGGCGTGGACCAGGATATCCACACGGCAAAAGGCTTTACCAATTACACTGTCTTTTCACTCTGGGATACATACAGGGCGCTGCATCCTTTTTATACATGGCTTTATCCCCAACGCAGCGGAGACATGATCTCCTCGATGCTTGCCCACTATTCCCAGAGCGCCGAAAAGATGCTGCCCGTATGGTCGTTTCATGGCAATGAGAACTGGTGTATGAGCGGCTATCACAGTGTTGCAGTGATTGCCGATGCCTGGGTGAAAGGAGTAAGGAACTTTGATGCCGAATATGCCCTGCGTGCTTGTATCGGTACATCCACGAACAGGTATTACGAAGGAATTACAGATTATATGAAGTTCGGTTATGTTCCTGTTCAGCGAAGCGCGAACTCGGCTTCGGTGACGCTCGAATATGCCTATGACGACTACGCCATTTCAAGGCTTGCCGAAGCTGTTTCGGACGATTCCGTCTCAGGCCCGCTCCTCCAGATGTTCGCCGACGGGGAAATGATAAAATACCAGAAACGTTCGATGAATTATAAAAATATTTTCGATCAGCGCACAGGCTTTATGAGGCCAAAGAACATTGACGGGACATTCCAGGCCGGCTTCGATCCGCTGAGTACCAGCAACCAGGGCTTCATTGAAGGAAATTCCTGGAATTATTCCTTTCACGTACAGCAGGATATCCCGGGACTGATCAGGCTCATGGGCGGCGACAAAGCCTTTATCAAAAGGCTGGATTCTTTGTTTACGATGCATCTCGACGATAAGTACTTTGCCGAAACCGAGGATGTTACCCGCGAGGGCCTGATAGGGAATTATGTTCACGGCAACGAGCCCAGCCACCATATCCCCTACCTGTACAACTGGACTTCGGAGCCCTGGAAAACCCAGGAAATGATACATAAGATCATCGATTCGATGTATCGTAATTCAGTTGACGGGCTTTGTGGGAATGATGATTGCGGGCAGATGAGCGCCTGGTATATCTTCAGCGCACTTGGCTTCTACCCTGTCTGCCCGGGTACCGATGCCTATTCGGTAGGCAGCCCCTGCGTCTCGAAAGCGATTATAAAGCTTCCAAATGGGAAAACCCTTACAATCCTGGCAAAGAATCTCAGTAAAAAGAATATTTATATAAAATCTGTAAGTTTACAGGGCGCACCTTTGACCGGGCTTGTGGTTCATCATAAAGAGCTTATGGAAGGAGGTTTGTTTGAATTTGAAATGGCAGGTACCCATTAGTCGCTGATGACCCCGGGGCTTCTTGCGAACGCCATTTACTTCAGTATCGTGATTGACCCATGGTGCATATCATCCCCGTAGAGGCCGTGACCCTTGAAAACATAATAGTAGGTCCCGTCGGGAAGCTTTGCATCATCCCAGGTGCTGTTCACATAATTGATTGTATGGTAAATCCTCCTGCCCCATCGGTCATAGATCCATAATTCATTGCTGAGGTAAACATCGCTCAGAATAATATCCGTATAATTCTTGTCAGAGATAGTTTCCTTGAATGTGAGCTTGTCATTGGGCGTATTGGACGTCATCACATTAGGAATAAACAAATTGATGATCTTGACAGTCAGGGTATCCTGCAAAGTGGTATCGCAACCGTTTTTATCCCTGAACCTCATCATCGTAAGCATAGGGCCGCTGCGGTCGTATATATATGTGACCGGGTTTACATTTGAAGTTGTTACCGTGCTGTCGACGTTAAAATACATATACCATTTCCAGCTGTCAATAAACTGCCTGGATGAATCGTTAAACTGCAGGGTTGCTGTTGGATTTGTGAGATAAATTGTATCTGAAGGAAGAATGGTATATCTTACTTTCGGGGCTTTCAAAACATCTACGAAATAGTTCGAGTCGATTGTGCAACCCAGCGAATCAGTCACCGAAAGCCGGTGTTTCCCCGGGCAAAGCCCGAAACATAGGGTATCCTGGGAATGGCCTCCATGCCAGTTATAATAGTAAGGCGGGTAAGTTACATTGGGAGTCCCGCCCGAGACCTGCGCCTTGAATTGTCCCTTGCACTGAAGCGGACAGGCAAGTGCATTGTATCGTCTCAGGGTATCGAATTTCATGGCCGGATGCATCTTCAGGATCACGATGTTGCTGGTATCCACCATGGCCCATTTGCTTGCAATGCAGCGGTATTCTCCGGTATCGGAAAGTTTCGCAACAGAAAAATACAGTAAAGCTGAATCAGCCCCGAAAATATCTAACCCATTTTTCTGCCATTGGTAACTCACACCCGATGTGTCAGTCCCCGTAATTTTTGCCGTATAGCCCACACTATCCTTATAACACCAGGTATACGTGCCCGTAGGTGTTACAGTGACTTTGAGCTGTGCTAAAGAAGTGACGGAGGCAAATAAAAAGAAAAGTATAATGAGACGTTTCATCCGTATCAGAAATCGGCAGCTAAGTTAAGAAAATAACGGAAAATCCGAGGAAATATTACGGACATTTAGTAGCGAAATGCGAAATGCGAAAAGCGAAATAGCGTTCGGCGCAGCCTTAACGAGCACACAAATGAAATAAGCAATTGGTGCGAGTAAATAGCGAGATAGTGAAATTGTAATAATTCCTAAAAGAGATGGTTGGATAGCATGATGAGGGTGCAGGCGTGGGTTACATGAATACCGGCATCGCGAAGTTTCTTCTCAAATTCAACATTTTGAGTACCGGGGTTGAAGATAACACGTTTTGGAGCCAGACTGATGACATACTCATAATATGACTGCTGGTTTTTTGCCCCTACGTACATTGTCACCGTGTGGATGTTCTCGAAGGAAGTTCCTGGAGGATTGATTTTCACTCCATCGACCTCTCCTTCCCTGAGTCCAACGGCACATACAGGGAATTCATACTTAAGCAGCTTTTTGACTGCAAGATACGAGTACCTTTCGGGGTTTGTGCTCGCTCCTAATACCAATGTCCTTCGATGGTGCAAGGCCTGTTAAAATAACTGTTACAAAATTAACAATTCCTGAGAAACTGGCAGGATTTTTTCTTACTTTTCTGACAAATATGCAGATTTTGAGATATGGCAAGGGGTTTGAAGGAAAAAGTGAAAAGTGAAAAGCGAAAAGCGAAAAAAAAGCCTCATTAAAGTTTCGTATTTCGCCTCTCGCCTCTCGCTTTTTGTTTTAAAAGGAGAAACAAACTATGAACTTTAACAATTTCACATTAAAAGCCCAGGAAGCTGTGCAAAAGGCCCAGGAAATCGCCAATGCGCTGCAAAGTCCGGCAATCGAAACAGATCATCTTCTCAAGGCAATGTTTAATGTAGATGAGAATGTTTTACCCTGGCTGTTCAAAAAGCTCAATGTCAATTCAGGCATTTTAACGAAAGCCCTGGACAAGATGGTTGAATCACATCCCAAAGTCAGCGGGGGAGAGATATACCTGTCAAATGATGCCAACAAGGCATTGCAGAAGGCCACGGCCATGATGCAGGAGATGAAGGATGAATTCGTTTCGATTGAGCATATGCTGCTGGGGATACTGTTAGCCGGAGATGCCACATCCAGGCTGCTGAAAGACTCGGGTGTTACTGAAAAAGAGCTCAAATCGGCCATCAGGCAATTAAGACAAGGAAGCACGGTGAACAGCCAGAATGCTGAGGAAAACTACAATGCGCTGAACCGCTACGCCCGCAACCTCAATGAACTGGCCAGGGACGGAAAGCTGGACCCTGTTATTGGACGGGACGAGGAGATCCGCCGAATATTGCAGATATTATCCAGGCGAACGAAGAACAACCCTATACTTATAGGCGAACCGGGCGTTGGCAAGACAGCGATTGCCGAAGGACTGGCGCATCGCATCATTGACGGGGATGTACCTGAGAACCTGAAGAGCAAGCAGATCTTTTCACTCGATATGGGCTCACTGATGGCCGGGGCTAAGTACAGGGGAGAATTCGAAGAGAGGCTGAAATCGGTGGTCAAAGAAGTCATCAATGCCAACGGGGAGATCATTCTCTTCATCGACGAGATCCATACTTTAGTGGGAGCTGGCGCAACCGAAGGAGCCATGGATGCAGCCAATATTTTAAAACCCGCGCTGGCCAGGGGTGAATTAAGAGCTATCGGCGCTACAACGCTCAAGGAATTTCAGAAATATTTTGAGAAAGACAAAGCTCTTGAGCGCAGGTTCCAGCCTGTAATTGTGGACGAACCTTCGACACTCGATGCCATCTCGATTTTGAGAGGGCTTAAAGAGAAATACGAATCCCATCATAAGGTAAGGATCAAGGATGAAGCCATCATAGCTGCCGTTGAGCTCTCACAGAGATATATCAGTGAACGCTTCCTCCCCGATAAAGCGATTGACCTCATCGACGAAGCTGCATCAAAACTCAGGCTTGAGATAAATTCATTGCCCGAAGAACTTGAAATTATAGAGCGTAAGATCCGCCAGTTAGAGATCGAACGCGAAGCCATCAAACGTGAAAACGATGCTTCCAGGCTTAAAAGCCTGAGTGAAGAGATTGCTAATCTCAGTGATGAGCGCAACCAGCTCCGTTCGAAGTGGCAGGCCGAGAAAGAGATTGCCGATCATATACAGACCAGTAAAAAGGAGATCGAGAACCTTAAGCTGGAGGCCGAACAGGCCAATCGCAGCGGGAACCTGGGACTTGTTGCCGAAATTAGGTATGGAAAGATCCCCCAGGCCGAAAAAGAGATTGAACAGTTTAAGGCCAGGCTTCAGGAGATCCAGAAAGATTCCCCCATGGTGAACGAAGAGATAGGCGCAGAGGAGATTGCCGATATCGTATCACGCTGGACAGGTATCCCTGTGAGCCGGATGCTTCAGAGCGAACGCCAGAAGTTACTCAACCTTGAGACCGAATTACATATGCGCGTCGTGGGTCAGGAACAGGCGATTGCCGCTGTGAGCGATGCCATCCGGCGAAGCCGTGCAGGATTACAGGATACCAGGCGCCCCATAGGCTCTTTCATTTTCCTTGGAACCACCGGCGTTGGCAAGACCGAGCTTGCAAAGGCCCTGGCCGAGATGCTGTTCAACAACGAGAACAGCATGGTGAGGATCGACATGAGCGAATACCAGGAAAGGCATACCGTTTCAAGACTTGTCGGCGCACCCCCGGGCTATGTAGGTTATGAAGAAAGCGGACAGCTCACGGAGGCCGTCCGCCGCAAACCATACAGCGTAGTCCTTTTTGACGAGATCGAGAAAGCCCATCCCGATGTGTTTAACATCCTCCTGCAGGTGCTCGATGACGGCCGCCTGACAGATAACAAGGGACGCACTGTCGATTTCAAGAATACTATTATCATCATGACTTCAAACATTGGTTCCCACATTATCCAGGAGAACCTCGAAAAAGTAAACGACAGGAACAGGGATGAACTTCTTAACCGCACCCGCGATCAGGTGTTCGACCTGCTGAAGAAAAGCATCAGGCCTGAGTTCCTTAACCGGGTTGACGAGATCATTATGTTCGAGCCCCTCACAAAGGAGCAGATCAGCAAGGTGGTTGAGCTGCAACTCAGACAGGTTGAGAAGATGCTCGATAAGAATGACATCCGCCTCAGCGTGAGCAGTAAAGCGATTGACCTTATTGCTACGCTGGGCTACGATCCCCAGTACGGTGCACGCCCTATCAAACGGGTGATCCAGCGTGAAGTGCTGAACGAGTTGTCAAAAATGATACTTTCGGGAAAGGTGGATAAAGATGCCATGATCCTGCTCGATGCAAAGAATGGCAAACTCATCTTCCGTAACGAATAATGAAGTATCTTGCGACCTTTTTCAACAAAAGAATTTCAGGCGCATGAAAATCATAACAACCGCAATTTTACTGGGAATTACCTTGCTGGCAGTTCCTGTGTTCAGCTACTTCTTCGGCACAGCTTTGGGACCATTGGAGTGGAAAGCTTTGCATACTCTCCTCATCATTGCCGCCATCGTTATCGCTTACTCGTTCATACTTGGTGAACTTACAAACAACAACAGCCAGGTGGATAAGCTCTGGAGCCTCCTGCCAATAGGCTATGCCTGGATCGTAGCTGCATACGGAGATTTTGCACCAAGGCTTGTCCTGATGAGCACCCTGGTAAGCCTTTGGGGCCTGAGGCTGACCATTAATTTTGCCATGAAAGGAGCTTACAGCTGGCGTTTCTGGGCCGGCGAGGAAGACTACCGCTGGCTTGTCCTGCGTCAGAAACCCGAGTTCACCCCCCGCTGGAAATGGACCTTGTTCAACCTGTTCTTCATTTCGGGCTACCAGCTCGTGCTCATTCTGCTTTTCACCCTGCCGACAATTATCGCTCTTCAGAATATTAACACATCCATAGGTATTTTCGATTACATCGTGGCAGCGCTGATGTTCTTTTTCATCATCTATGAAACCACAGCCGACATCCAGCAGTGGAATTTTCAAAGTAACAAATGGGCAAAGATAAAAGCAGGAGAAGAACTTACTGCTGACTATAAAAAGGGATTTCTCGATAAAGGACTGTGGGCCTATAGCCGCCACCCCAACTACTTTGCTGAACAATCCATCTGGGTTTGTTTTTACCTTTTCAGCGTGGCAGCAAGCTCACAATGGTTTAACTGGAGTATTGCCGGTTGCCTGCTCCTGATCGTGCTTTTCCAGGGCAGTTCAAGTTTCAGCGAGGAGATCAGCGCCGGGAAATATCCGGAATATTCAGATTATCAGAAAACAGTTCCGCGGTTTTTTCCATTTGGCCCGAGAAAAAGCGGGTTATAGTCTGAAAATAAAAAGGAATTGATAACTTGGCATTATGATAAAAATTATGCATAAAGGGATGTCTTTTGCAATAATCATCCTTCTATTCCTGCATCAATCCAGCCTTGCTCAAGCCATACAGATCAAAGGAACAGTAAGAAATGAACTTGACTCGAAGCCCGTTCCCGAAGCCAATATCAGTGTTTACGGCACAAGGCTCGGAACCTCGACCGACAGGTCCGGCAGATTCGATCTCCAGCTTCCGAAACTGCCATCCACAATCATTATCAGCTGCATTGGTTATGAAAAGGCCAGATATGTCATCCTGCATATTCCGGGCAAACCGCTTGAATTAGTAATGAGACCAGCGGCATACAATCTGAAGGAAGTTGAAATATCTTCAGCGAAGCATTCCATTTTATATGAGGACAAATCGTATTCTGTTCTCGATTATGAGCTGATGGATGACAATGTCGCATTGCTTGTGTTTCGAAACGTATTGAAGCAGTCTGAGTTCGTATTGCTGGGCCATGGCGGTGACACCCTTGCTGCCGCAATTCCACCAGAACTCCCTCCGGGCAGGCTGTATAAGGATTTCCTTGACAACGTGCATTATTATTCAAAAGCAGGTTATGCCTGGCAATGTTATTACGATACAGATAGTCACCGGTTCGACTTCCTGTATCCGACGCCCGTTGATTCATTGGAAAAGGTCGTCGGGCCATTCCTGTTCCGCATCTCCGGCCGCCTCTACTTCCAGGAAAAAACGGCAAACGGATTCGGGACCATGATAGGATATTACAGCAAGGGTAAAGGGAAGCAGTTTATTAAAATCTGCCTGTACGAAAAAAAGATCTTCGAATATTTTGACGATCAAAGGTTTTATCTTGGATGGAATGGCTTTACAGGCGCTGAAAATGCCCTTGATTCGGGTGAAATCGGAAGTCCGTCAGAGTTTGATTTTTCAATTCCAGGCGATGAAGGGGGAGGCTACGGCAAAAATGAATTGAGGGCTCACAAATTTGAATATTTCAACATGATCTTTCCGCTGATTAAACTCAGTGATCAAAGCATCGCATTTTTCAATTTCGGCAACGATCTGCTCGAGATTCTCGATCCTGACGGCAAAATTATCAGGACCATCCCGATCAGTTTTCATAAAGATCACCCTTCAAGCGACCCTGTAAAAAAGAGAAACCATTCAGAAAGTTCAGGCTGGAGGTGGGGAACAAAGATACTGACCGACGGATCTGCACATACCCTCTATACCATCTTCCTGAAGAACGGAATGGTGAAAATTCAAAAAATCGATCCCCTGACCGGGAACCTCAGTGCCGGTACCATCCTGCCCTTCCTTTTCCCCGAAAAGATCAAGGTATACAAAGGCGAAGCATTTTTTCTCTGCAAGGACAGTGGTGGCAGCGGGAACTGGAAACTGGTCAAATGCAAAGTTGATTGATGAGGATCAGCCGGATAGATTAATACGGATCTTTGATACAGCGCACCGAAAGACCGTGGCTTCTAAACGTTGTGAACCTGTATACGCCTGTGTCCTGGTCGTTGATGCCGCGGTATATTGCAAGAGTGTCTATTTGGGTAGCTGTCCAGTACAGGGCATTCCTGAGCAGGCTTTGAAAACTGCCGTGGGTATTCCTGTACCCGCCCGGTAAGACTGTGAACCCGCTGGAGTTGCTGCAATTGGTGTCGTTGGTCCAGCCGAGTGTGGACTTCAGCTTTTTCCCTACTTCTCCTGAATTCCTTAAAAACACCGAGTCGGCTTGATGCTGATCCATACCAAGGGTGGTTTCAAGCATTTTCCAATCCTCATCATAAGGCAAATGCCAACCGCCGGGACAAACGTCCTGAACACTTTTCAGGGCTGATGATTTTTTGCCCGGTGCATTTATCGCAGCCGGCCAGTTATAAAGCACGCCGTAACGCTTGTAGTTTTCAGTGTTTTTTGCTGCGGCAACAATACTGTCTTCGTAGCCGTACACATAATAAAACTTCAGGGAGTCGGATCCCTTTGACGCGGGCTTTACTGACGGCAACCAGGCAAGGTTCTCGGCCATCCACCACTGGTTCCCTGTTTTAACCACGGCATAATTCTTTCCGTCACTGTCCCTGCAAAGAACAAATTCAACGATATATTTCTTTGAAGCTGTGGGTGAATCGGTAAGGATCGTGATATAATTACCGCCTCTGCACCTGTAAAGCAAAACATCCCCGATCTTATATCCAAGATTGTAGGTTTGAATCCCCTTTAAAGCTGTGCTTTTTGAAGCAGAGCCGGCCCCAAGGTATACAACCCGGTCGGCCCCGCCTGAAGTTTCAGTGCAAACAGCCTTAAACCCTGATCTTCCACGGCTTGTCGTAAGACTAACCAGATAAACCCCTGTTTTTGTAAGGAAGAGGGAGAATTCTGCAGAACCTGCCCCGGCCCGGGCCTGGGTATGGGCAATTTTTTGTCCTGAAAGGTTATATACATCCACTTCAACATCCTGGGCTTCGGGTAAATTGGTGAGAAAGCTTGATATGCCCGAAAACGGGTTGGGGAAGATACTTCCGTTCTGATTCGTTTTACCCGGGTCTGCAATACCATCGTTCACATTAAGTACCAGGGTGTCGCTGCCCGGTAGGGTAACATTCTCATTTGTCCTGAGATTGGTGGCTTTCACGCTGTCCACTGCATTGGCTGCTCCGGATGCGGTGAATGTCATGTAGAGGGTTTGCCCGTCAAGGAACAAAGCGCTCAACAAAAAAACCGAAAGAATAAGTTTTGTTTTCATCAGTAGCCGTCTATGCTGTAATTAACTAAACCTGTATCAGGATCTATGTTAGGGATCTCATCAGTCATGATGATCTGAACTGTAGGATCACCCACTGGAATGGTATGGGCCTCATCCTGCCATTTCCAGTAGAGTGGAGTGTTCACGCTATCGGGAGGAGGGCTTGGCGGATAAAAGGCATAGGGTGAAACAAGGGCACGCCTCTGGAGAATCCGGCTTGCAGAGACATTGATCACCAGGAAATCCGACGCAAAAGTGAGCTCACCCACAGGCGCATGGTTCCTCACGCTCCTGATGGCCGAGGTGATGGTATCGTCTTCGGCCTGAAAATGTGTTGCAACCGTAAGCCTTGGAGGAGGTGTGATCTGGCTCATGATATACCCGAAAGCTCCCTGGGGTGTATGCGAACTGTTCTGCACTTCCAGTGCATAATTATAGGCCTGTTCATAACCGGAATCCCCGGGTTTCAATCCGGAGTTTTTTTGAGCCCAGACTGCGGCAGGCATCACCATCTCATGGATCAGAACATCCACTCCCTTCGCATGGGAGAGCATTTCCTGGTTGGGCTTCGAATCACCGCTGAAGATCATCGACAGCCCTTTCCAGTCGAGCCTGTAACTCACCGATCCCCTCCTGGTGTGGATGGCCGGGAAATGAGTGATCCTTACATCGGTCGTCGGGTTATGGTATGCAACATTATCCCCCGGGACCTTACCGAAATTATTCCAGTTGAGTTCAATGGGATAGATGCAGAACCCATCATCGAAGTTGTCATCCGATACTTTCGAGAGGGGAGCCGGCAAGCCCCAGTCCTCTTGCTTGGGGAGCTCATAACCCGGGAGGCTGGTCACCCCGAAGCTGAAACTCTCGGTATGCCAGCGGTTCATCTCCCTGAAGTTTTCGCAAAACGCCCTGGTCCCGTCATTGTAAGGCCCCCTCTGGTTTCCCTTCGGGTCATAATAGGTCCAGCCTGAATCCATGGGCCCAAAAATGAACAAAGGCGATTTACGGTCTTCGGCCGGTCCGAAACCATAAATGTGAGTCAGGTCACTGGTGTGATCGGCATGGAGATGGGTGAAGAATATCTTGTCCATCTTGCTCATGGGTATCCCCATGGCATTGTATTTGGCGGCAACTCCGGTCCCGCAGTCAAACACGAACTGGTCCCCAGTACCAACTTCTACATAAACGCTGGTGCATTCCTGGGAAAGGCGGGGAATGCAGGATGAACCAAGGATAGTGATCCGCATCTCATCCGCGGCCAGGGCCTCAGGGGGAGTAAAGGTTGGCAGAGCGTTGAAATAGGAATTGGTTTGGGAAGGATCCGAACTTTTAGTTCCTGGCGGGTTGTTCCCCAGGGCCTTCATGCCGGGGGACAGCACAAGACTTCCCAGGGAAGCCCCGGAAAGTTTTAACATGGCTCGTCTGCTTAACTTCATATAATTATCTGCCTTTAAAATGAAACACGTAATAAAATTATAAAATATTTTATTATTATTTTTTTTAATAAAAATCTGAAATATTTTGACTGCAAATAAATGAGCAACTTATCAAATTTGCTTAATTTTAGCATATTACTCGAGAACCCGGGCTGAGATGCGCAAGTTTACTATTTTGAGTATGGCATTATTATGCGGTGCCCTGAAGCTTTTTTCCCAAAGTAACGGTTTTGTTGCCGCATATGACTCAATGCATCAGAAGGTTAGTGTTTGGTATGCTTTCAGCGAATGGAAGGCCATCGACTGGAATGCCCTTAACAACCGCATAAGACCAAAAATACTTAATGCAGGCCCGGTTAATGACACCAATGCTTTTTACCTTGCTTTGAAGGAATATGTGGCTTCGATTCACGATGGTCATGTCTCAATACGTGGTGCGGGCTGGGATGGCCACAAAGCTTATGCAAGATATCAGCAGATCGGCGGGAGTTACGGGTTCGCCCTCACCGCACTGGATGATGGCCGGGTTGTGGCACGTCTTGTCAACCCCGGTTCTCCTTCAGCGCTGGCCGGTATGGTCTTCGGGGCCGAGATACTTGAAGTGAATGATCATCCGGTGAATTCAGTTCTTGATACCGTTTCTGTGTTCTGGGCTGAAGCAAACCCGGCTACCCAGGAATGTAAAAGGCTGAATCAGTTCCGGTTCATTGGCAGGGCTCCAGTTGGGAAAACGATGAAAGTAAAATTCCTGAACAGGGGGACTTCCATTCCTGTCAAAGCGACCCTTACCGCGGTCGACGACAACTATGCAACATTTGATCAGACCTCCCTCCTGCCGATAGATCCCGGGCCAACGATATCGTATAGCATACTTCAGCCTGGCGGCTACGGCTATATTAAGCTGACTTCCGAACCCGGGGATTCAGCCGGCATGGCCCAGGTTTACGTCAGTTTCAGGCAGGCAATTTCTTCATTCATTACTGCTGGAGCCCGTGGAATGATACTCGACATGCGGGTGAACACAGGGGGCGAAGACCTTTTGTCGGCTGCCCTTGCGGGATTTTTCACTACCGATACCACCTTATATGAATACCGCAGTTATTATAACCCCGGCAGCGGACAGTTTGATATATGGCCCCTGCCCCTGCCCCATTTCAATCCACAAACCCTGGGCACATACATCAACCCGAAATATCCTGTCGGAGCGCAATATACAGAGCCACAGGGAATATATTTTTCAAAACCTGTCATGATCATGGTCGGCCCCAGGAATATCAGCAGCGGTGAAGGTGTGCCAATGGCACTTCAGCGGCTGCCAAAAAATAAAGTAATCAGCTTTTACGGGAGTAACGGTTCTTTTGGCATGATGGAGAACTGGTCGTACCACTATCTCTACCTCCCTCCCAATGACCTCTATTTAAGGTATCCTGTTGGCCGGTCCCTCGATAAGAACATGAAGATCCAGGTCGACAGTGATTCCACGATGCAGGGCGGGATCCGGCCGGATATCAGGGTTCCGTTAAATGATACGGTGATCGATCAGCTGTATATCGACAGCATTGATGTTGAGCTGAAGTACGCTTTAGGAAAACTGACTTCCCTGCTGGGAATCAATGAAAACGTAGATGGCCTCAACAGTAACCTGCTTGAGCCGGTCTTTCCCAACCCCGTTCACTCAATGGCAACGATTCACTACAATCTCGAAGAAGCATCCATAGTTTTATTAGCAGTTTATAACACTTACGGCAAGCTGGTCACAACCCTTGTCGATGAAACCCGGCAGGCCGGAAATTACCGTGTGAACTGGAATACAGGGGATCTTGCTCCCGGAATATACTTTTACCGCATACAAACAGGCAGTCAGAGCATGACACGCAAATGTGCTGTTCTGTAACAGGCATTAAACAAAACAATTGATGAGATAGGCAGCATTAAAGTAATCTAAAGTATTCATACTGCATGATCAATGGTATATCGTACATAGTTTTTTCGTTTCTCCTGCTCAGCACATTATCGCCCAAAGCCCAGACCTTGAAAGGAGACAGCGTGAAAGATATTGATGGAAATATATACAGAACCGTTATAATTGGTAATTATGAGTGGATGGCCGTTAATCTTAAAACCACCACTTACAACGACGGCACAAAAATTCCTAACATTACCGACAGCATTGTGTGGACGGGTTTAACTACCGGCGCTTACTGCTGCTATCGCAATGATGAAAGCAATGCGAAAACTTACGGGGCACTTTATAACTGGTACGCAGTAAACACCGGCAGGCTTTGCCCCAATGGATGGAGGGTACCTTCAGATGAAGAATGGAAATACCTTGAGGGGTCTGTCGACAGCAGATACGGCGTTGGTGACCCTGTTTGGGATAAGTCAGCAGGGCGTGGAGTCGATGTTGGGGAACGCTTAAAAACACGATCAGGCTGGAGTTTTCAGGGAAGTGGCACTGATGATGCCGGGTTCTCCGCCCTCCCGGGTGGTGAACGCTGCAGTCATGGGCGCTATTTCATTATGGGCAGGAGCGGCTTCTGGTGGAGTAGCACCGAATATGATTCCACAGGCGTCTGGTATCGAAACATAATTTATGGTGTGGAAGATGTAAACCGCCTGATCCATCCTAAGTGGATGGGATTTTCGGTACGTTGTCTCAGGGATAAGTAACAGGAAATATCGTGCAATTATCTGATAAAATACATAAATCAATTTGAAAACATGACACAGCTCTATTCAAAACTGGCGACTATATATCATGAGATGTATCAGCATATTTTTAATTATGATAAGGAATTTAATTTCTATGATGCATTATTGAAAAGGAATAATTGCCGGAATATTTTAGAGATCGGATGTGGTTCAGGTATGCTGGCACGCAGGTTCCTTAAAAATGAATACGATTATCTTGGCCTTGATCTGTTTAATGAAATGCTGGACATCGCAAGAAAGGAGACAAATTCAGACAGCTTCATTCAGGGTGACATGCGTAACTTATCTTTTGAAGAGCAATTTGATGCAGTTCTGATAACAGGCCGTTCCATTGCTTACGTAACAGAAAATCTGGGGATACTTGACACTCTTAACGGAGTGTCAAGGTCCCTTAAACCTAAAGGACTGTTTGTATTTGGCGTTTTCGAGGCAAATGGGATATTCGACAATTTTGATGATTTTGAACAACTCATTGAACACGAAAATAAAAAGATCAGAAGGATAAGTAAATTACAAAAAAATCTGTCGACCGGCTGGACTTACAACTGGCATGCCAGGTATATCATCGAGCAGGATGACAAAATATCTGAATATGATGACGTAACAACATTGAGAGCTTTTACAAAGGATGAGATTTTGTTATTTTTAAAGTTAACAGGCTTTAAAATAAATGAAATACTTGTTGAAGGAAAAGCTTTAACATTTATAGCCGAAAAATCATGAATATTGAAATGGCGGTATTCCGCTTCCGTTCGTAATTATAGTCTTATGATGAGCAAGTTCATTTCCAGAATTTACAACACTTTTACCGAATACTATTACCTTCTTCCTTGTAAATGGGTGCAATTTTGCGTAGTCAAAATTTAAACATATCAACAATATGAAAACTATTAGAAAAATTGATCGCCATATAAAAGGACAGCCCACATCGGATGGAGCTGGAGTAAGATTAACAAGGATTCTTAGTAACCACACCCAGGAATTATTGGATCCGTTCCTGATGCTGGATTTTTTTGGTTCGGACAACCCGGATGACTTTATGTCTGGCTTTCCCTGGCATCCTCATCGTGGAATGGAAACGGTTACCTACATGATCGATGGAAAGGTAGAACATGGAGATAGTATAGGGAATTCAGGTGTGATCGGTAAAGGAGATATTCAATGGATGACTGCAGGAAGCGGGATCATTCACCAGGAGATGCCTAAATATGAAGGAGGGAAAATGTATGGATTCCAATTGTGGGTGAACCTTCCGTCAGCATCTAAAATGATCCCTCCCCGTTACCAGGACATACCTTCAGGCAAAGTACCTGTTGTAGAGCTTGAGAATAAAACCAAGGTAAGGGTTCTGGCGGGGACTTTTAATGGAATACGGGGGCCGGTTGAAAATATCATTGCCGACCCTGAATATTTTGATGTTGAAATGCCTGAAAATACTGAACTCATAGTCCCGGTAGCTGAGGATCATACCGTGTTTGCCTATATTTTTGAAGGATCTGCCGGTTTTGATGAAAACAGCAAAGATTTATTGCATGCTGGCACAGGGGTATTGTTCGGACATGGAGATCAGGTATTAGCACAGACAGGTAGTTCAAAATCCCGATTCATCATGATTGCCGGTAAACCGATAAAGGAATCCATAGCATGGCAAGGCCCGATAGTCATGAACACACAGCAGGAATTGTCACTCGCATTCAAAGAGCTAAGGGAAGGTACTTTTATTAAAAAATCCTGATAACGGGAACTTCGGTAACAGTAATGGAAAAACCGGGTACTATTCACGACTTTGGTGGATTCCCCCGGAAATTATTTGAAGTGCAGTATGCCAACTCAGGCAAACTGCAGCAAACAGGATTTAAAATTCCTGAACAAATAATAACCTCTGCATGTAACAACAGTGACCTATGAAAAAAACGATTTTATTATTCGGAATAATCTTTTTAGCAACTTTGGCTTCATTCGCCCAATTCTCTTTTATTCATCTCAGCGACATGCATGTGTCAACCACCCCTTCGGCAAACAGTGACACCAATGGCCAATACTTTCAGTGTGCAATAAAGGAATTTGCCAGCCTTAATCCCAAACCCGCGTTTGTTCTTGTTACAGGCGACATTTCCGACATAGGCAATATGCAACCGTTGGGCATGTATCCTGCAATTACACAGCACCTGTTCCCGCCCTCACTTACAAACCCGGCTGTTGGTGATTATTTTATTGATTCTGCCAAAACCATCCCGATTTATTATACACCGGGTAACCATGAATACTGGACGGGATTCGATTCAATCGGCCTGCCCATATCAAATGATACGCTTTTTTATTACCCGAAATATATTACGCCAGATACGGATTATGTAATTCAAACTGCTTCCGCCATTATAGTGTGTATGCGTTCAGGACATGACAGCCCGTACGGTTATCCCCCGAACCCTGAAGTCATCATGGGAACCGGGCTTACAGATGCACAGTGCAGCTGGCTCAGGAATATCATGAAAAGTAACAGCAACAAGCGTAAAATTATCGTAATGCATCATCCCCCTGTTAATGCAGTCGGCACAAACTCTGATGGCAGCCCGTATACCGCTTCTGTTATTGCAGATACGGCTACCAACTCCCTGCAAAACAACCGAACAAATTTTCTTAATATCTGCGATTCCAATCAGGTGGACGTAATACTTGCCGGGCATGAACATCAGAATGTAGTTGCAAACAGGAAGGGAGATACGGTCAGCGAAAACTGGCCCAACGGCACACGCTATGTACAGACGGCAGCAGCGTTTAACCGTTCTTACCGTATTATCACCGTTGATCCGGCATTTGTAACGGTAAGCGCCCCCATGCGAAGCTGCCTGGGGACGGGAGTTAACGAGGTCAACAATTCAGTAGACATCAGTGTTTTCCCCAATCCCGCGAAGAATAATCTTACAGTAAAATGTATAAAGAAATCCGAAATTGAGGTTGTAAATCCCGAAGGAAAAATACTTGAAAAATCAGCGTCAACCGGGATGTTTACCACGGTAGATCTGTCAGCTTTATCATCCGGGATTTATATAATCAAGGTCAAAACTGCAGAAGGGATTACAGTAAGGAAATTTATTAAACAATAACGGGTATGCAAAGATTCAGATAACCGGATCTTGCTTTGCCACAACCATTTTAGCCTTCTTCATTGCAAGCCGGCAGATAAAAATTAAATCCATATTTACTTCTTCAGAAACCCGTCAAACCAGTCCTTCTGGTGTAAAACCGCATAGACAAAGGTCGCACGGTGATCGGCCTTATCACCTGCATACACGGCGGTGGTTGCTCCGCAACCCATCACTTTGTGAAACTCTTGTGGAAGTTTTGCTATGAACACAGGAACTACTTCATCCGATCCTCCATAATAGTTATGTATCGGCGTATGGCTTCTCCAGCGGTAAGCCTGGCTTTTTTCAAGGGTTTGCCAGTATGGTCCCTCGCCTGTATTCCCCCCGGCCATGAACTCAGGCTTTATATAATCCTGGAGTTTCGTGGGTGTGAGTTTACTGAATGCGGTATAATCAATTGTTCCGTTGTAAAAATCCCTTGCTGCCTTTAGGTATTGATTGCGGATGGCCGATTCGGTCAATCCGGTCTGCTGGCAATAATATTCCTGCGACTGGATCTGTAATGAAACACATGCCGGAAGATACACCGCATCGATGGGTTGGTAGTTATTCATCCATCGGTCAACAGTCGTGAAAATATCCGTGGGGGCGCTGGCGGTTGCTGCGGCTGTTACCGGGATCCCGATGGATTCCAGCTTATGCAGGTAGGTCATAGTAGCCCATCCTCCCTGTGACCATCCGCTGATAAAAAATTTGCCGGGTTTCAGCTTCATTGCAGCAAGTATGCTTCTGGCGGCAAACAGCATGTCAACACAGGCCTGCTGGGTGCTGCTATTGACGAGGTAACTGTCGGGAAGATCCGAAATACCTCGTCCGAAGTAATCGGCGCCAATAACAATATAGCCCTGGGCTGCGAACCGGGCAATCATGATCTTCGTTTCCTCTGAATTGTCGGGAAAACTGGGAACTTCGGTTTTGGAAAACACAGTCCCGTGCTGGTACATCACCACAGGCATTGAATCCAGACCGTTCTGCGGAATCACAACCAGTCCGGAAGCAAGCGTAGGCCTGTTTGCAAATTCAGGAATTACCGAATTGTATTTCACACGGAAGAGTTTTACCGGATATTTTGCGGCAGGGAAGCTGTCGTTAAACGCTTTTGCCCCCATGGTGGAGGCGGCTAAAAATTCCTGCAACTCAAGCTTGAATACCTTATCCAGTTTGCTTAGATCCCAGGTCCCGATCAACAGGTACTGAACCCCGGAAGACACATAAGTATACGAATCCGTTGACTGTGCAAACGCTGGCAAACAGAATAATACTGTTATCAGGGAAATCATTATAGTTTTCATAGGTTTCCGGTCTTTGGATTACAAGAATAAGGCTTTTTAATAAATATTTCTGCATTAGCTTTTGCATACAAATCATAGTTTTGATAAAGTATTTAACTTTATCGGATAATAACCGCATACTACATGAGCCTTTACCAGCAACTGCAACAAGCTAAAAGCGAAGAAGACGTCATTTTGATGTTTGACAATCACTTAGCTTCCATAATAAGCCTATTTACTTCTTCCTTCAGCAAGGGAATATGCTTTGAGATAACAGCCCAAATAATTTCGTCGGAAATGTTGTCATAGGAATGTATGATCTGGTTTCTGAGTCCGATAATTCTTCGGGCGTGTACAAGTGGGAATTCGCTATCAGCCTTAAGAATTCTGTTAATGGCTTCACCTATAATTTCCAGGTCGCGTTCTATCGCTCTTTTAATCAGGATATTTGACTTGTAGGCATCCAGATTCTTGGGGTATTCAATGAAATAACCTTCAATTTCTTGAATGGCATCCTTAATATCAAACAACCATTTTAGAATCCGTTCGTTCATATATTGCCATTTTGTTCTTATTAATAGATTGCCTGAGAATAGGATTTTTGATCGTTTGCACTTCTATCAAATCAACATTTCTGAGGAATAACGTCTCAAGGGCTTGCTTGAAATCAATATAATTGTCATAGTATTCCTTTGGGTCAACCTTTCCGAATCTTACCAGAAAATCGATGTCACTTTCATTAGTAAATGATTCATTAAGCACCGATCCAAAAGCATATAATTCCTCAACAATATGCTTTTCACAGAGTAAAATCAGCTCATCTATATGATTGTCGAACAGTTCCATAGATGCAAATATAATAAAAGGAAATCAAACCGTGACAAGTCGTCACGGTTTGAAACAAAAAGTATAATACTTAGTGAATGTGAGAATCCTAATAATTTAAGGCACCAGGATTACTGTATATGATATTCCGGGTTGGCTTGCTTCAGGAATGAATTATGAACAAATTCTATCTTACTTCCCTGAGTTAACCATGGAAGATTTTACTGATTAAGAAACCGGGAAAAACTGGCTCAAAAAAATTGAACAAGAATATTTACATTTGATATTCAGGTGAAGTTGAGCAAAGCGCAATTAATTTAAAAATGACTTAAAAACTGCAAGCGGTTTCAACTATTCGAAAAATTCGAATAACTCAAACTTTGCGCAGCCGTAGCATTCTCTATAACTTAGACTTAAATTCCTTTTATGAAAACAATCTGGTTTAAGAAAACAGGATGGATTTACATCCCGGTTTCAGTCATAGGAGTGTTAATCAGCCTTTGTGTTGTCTTTTTCTGTGTGACGGTGTTTATCGCTGTTGACCGCCACTCTCATTCAGTGTCTGACACAATTTACGGAATTTTTCCGTTTTTTGTATCGGTTTTTACAATCCTGTTCTGGATCGCATCGAATACTTCAGACCGTAAACAGGACAATTAATTCATTGACAAACATCATGTATTCTTTATAAATCCTATCATGAAACAAATAATCACCCCCTGCCTCTGGTTCGACGGTAATGCGAAAGAGGCTTCAGAATTATACACTTCTGTCTTTCCCGGCTCGGCGATAAAAAACATATGCTACTTCGGGAAAGAGGGCTTCGAAACCCACAAACAGGAAGAGGGACAAGTTCTCACGGTGAACTTCACTCTCCACTCCAAGCCCTTCACTATCCTCAACGGAGGGCCCATGTACAAGCTCAATCCCTCGGTTTCACTGTATGTTGCCTGCGAAAAAGCAGGGGATGTCGATTTTATTTATAATGAGCTGGCGGATGGCGGGATGGTTATGATGCCGCTGGGCAGCTACAAGTGGAGCGAACGATATGCCTGGTTCAGCGACCGTTTCGGGGTTTCCTGGCAAATTGCCCTGGATGCCGTAACCACCAAAAAAATAACTCCCGCTTTTCTTTTCATGGGCAATCATCATCCGCAGGCCGATCAGGCAATTGAATTCTATACCTCTGTTTTCCCGGGATCAGCCATCGGCAGTATTCTAAGGTATGCCAGGGGCGGAAGTGAACCCGAAGGATCGGTACAGCATGCACAATTCAGCCTGAACGGCAACGGGTTCATGATCATGGGCAATTCGATGCAACATGCCTTTGACTTTACCGAAGCCTTCTCTTTCCAGGTCTTCTGCGACAGCCAGGAGGAGATCGATTACTTCTGGGACCGGCTCAGTGAATGCGGTTCGGAACAGCAATGCGGCTGGCTTAAAGACCGGTTCGGCGTTTCCTGGCAGATCGTTCCTTCGGTCCTGGAAGAACTTCTGTCAGACCCTTCCCGTGCGGGAAAAGTGACGGAAAAGTTTCTGAAAATGAAAAAGTTCATCCTGGCTGATCTTTATAAGTAAGGGTTCATTATCCCAAACATCCTGCAAGCTGGTTAAAACCCAATCCGACCCATTAAATGAGAAAATTCCTGATCCCTGTCCTTATCCTGTTTGCCTTGCAATGCCTGGCTTCTCCGGGGGACGAACCCGGCCTGAATATCCCACCCGATGCCCCGGCAAAGGTGTTTTTACGCGGACAACACCTTGCGGTGGTTTATGGAAACGACACCATTCTCAAGGCTTTCATCGACTGCGATCCGTCAGCCTTTTACTTCAGGGAAGTTGTGGACATTGCCGGGGGAAAGATCTTCCAGGCCTTCACAATCACCTCTAACAACGGAAATCCTGTCTCAATGGAAGGAATGATCACTGCCAGCTTCTATGCATCAGGGAGAAGGAGGACCATCCCCAGCTTCTTGCGACCAGCCGCCACATTTCCTGCGGCGGACTTGAACTTGAAGATTATTCATGGAAGGAAAACATCCTTAAAGGCAGGAGCAGACTGGTTGCGGGGGATCCATACACAATCTACATCTTTGAGACTGAATGCAGCACGTTTGCAGGATTTGAGTGCGAAGGAGCCAGGCTTCTCAGTAATACCCTGCAAGGCAGGGTGAGGGCCATCAGCATTCAATCCGACAGCGATACGACGGTGAACTGGGAAGTGAAGTCAGGAAATCAATAAAATTGACGTGCTGTCATTTCTCTACAATACCAAGGGCTGCAAGTCCGCCTTCGGCCGTTTCTTTATAAATGCGCGGAAGGTCATGGCCAGTTTGTTTCATGGCCTGAATCACCCGGTCGAAGCTTACCAGGTGATGCCCGTCGGAAAGCAGTGCATACATATTGGCATCGAGCGCTCTGGCTGCGCCGAATGCATTCCGTTCTATGCAGGGAATCTGGACCAGGCCGAACAAGGGATCGCAGGTCAGCCCAAGGAAGTGCTCCATGGCCATTGAAGCGGCATATTCCACCTGGCCGGGAGTACCGCCAAACATCTGTTCGGCCGCAGCAGCCGCCATCGAGCTGGCGCTTCCAACCTCACCCTGGCAACCTACTTCGGCCCCTGAAATGGAAGCATTGGTTTTAATGAGATTGCCTATCAGTCCTGCCGTGGCAAGTCCCCTGAGGATCTTCCTTTCGTTGAATTCGTATTGTGTTTTCAAAAGGTAAAGTACCGAAGGGATCACGCCGCAGGACCCACAGGTAGGCGCGGTCACGATCTTCCCGCCGGCAGCATTCTCTTCGGAAACGGCCAGTGCAAAGGCGAAGGTGAATGCACGACGTGAGAGTGTTCCCTTGAAACTTCTGGCTTTGGTATAAAAAGACGAAGCTTTACGGGGCATTTTCAGCCGGCCTGGCAGCACACCTTCCGCATCAATACCCCGCATGATGGATTCCTGCATGATATTCCATACTTCCGCCAGGTAATCCCAAAGCCCGGCCGGTTCGTGAATCTCAACAAACTCCCATAGCGTCCTCCCGTTTTTTTCGCACCACTGAAGGATGTCCGATAAAGTAGAAAGGGGATAAATGCTGGCTGATGGGTCACGTTTCCCGGTTTCGCTGATATCACCTCCTCCTATGCTGTATACAGTCCATTCATCCCTCACCGTACCTGCTTTGTCAAGGGCTTCGAAACACATCCCGTTAGGGTGTGCAGGGAGAAAAATTTCGGGTTTCCATACGATCTCTGCAGGTACTGGTGACAGACCTTCAGTCAATGCCTTATCGGTCATATGTCCCTGGCCTGTTGCTGCCAGGCTTCCGAACAGGGTAATCCTGACCTTTTTAATTCCGGGGTTCCTTTTACTGAATATCTCGGCAGCCTTTCGGGGGCCCATGGTATGGCTGCTCGAAGGGCCGTACCCGATCTTGAAGATTTCTTTGATTGATTCCATACTGGCAAATGTACATTATATTTACACTATGAAAAACCTGCCTGGCCCCCGGTATTAAAACAACGTCATCATGAAAAAACTCCTTCTTCTGACCGTTCTGCTCGGTTTGATTTCCTGCACGAGCAACAGAGACCGGTTTTACATGCCAGCCGAATGGGAACACCAGGACGTGGTTTGGTTTGGCTGGGAAAAGACCGAGACTTTCTTTTACCCTGTGGTTGCCGAGATGATAGCCGCCCTCATGCCTCATGTGAAAGTCAAGATTGCCGTTTCTACCGACAGCCTGATGAAATATATGGCAACAACAAAGATAGTATCGCCTTTTACTCGGCCATGGACATCGACACAAATACGGGGAATGTCTCGGCTATGATGGCCAAAGTGTGCGGGGCGAAACTGATCCGCTGCAATGCTTTCCACGAAGGAGGCGGAATGGAAGTGAACGGCAAAGGCATGCTCATCCTTTGCGAAGCTACCGAAATGCAGAGGAATCCCGGCCGGACTAAGGAAGAACTCGAGGGCGAATACAGGAAAGCTCTGGGTGTTACAAAGATCATCTGGATGAAACAGGGCCTGGCCGATGATCCTGAATGGATACTGAGGCGGATAAGCGGGAAGTACATCGGGGTGGGTATTGGAGGACATACCGATGAATTCGTGAGATTTTCGGATCCCAACACCATACTTCTAGCCTGGGTGGATGAAAAAGAGAAAGACCTCAACCCCGTGAACCGCATGAATTACGAGAGGCTGAATGAGAATTTTAATATACTGCGGATGTCGACCGACCAGGACGCCAGGCCGTTTATTATCGTCAAGGTCCCCCTTCCTGATATCGTACCGATGAAAGTCGTGGCCAGGAATAAACTTACACAGCCCTTGTCCTTACCACCCACCGAAGTGCCAATCAGCGCCTTTGTCCCTTCGGAAGCGCCCAGGGAAGGCGATACCCTGCTCTGGCTTCCGGCCGCCACCTATCTGAATTACCTTGTCACCAATGGAATGGTTTTATTACCCACTTACACATCCGCAGGCACAACAAAAGAAAAAGAAGATGCAGTTAGGAAGATATTCAGCGAACAGTTCCCCGGCCGCGAGATCAGGTTCTTCAATATGATCTACCAGAATTATTCAGGCGGAGGGATACATTGCTCCACCCAGCAGCAGCCTTCGGTAAAAAAATGATGAGAAATATGATAAGAAGATTGTACCGAATCACACTTACAGCTATCCTCCTTTGTATTTCAGCGGGGTTTGTTAATGCCCAGGCCGATTATGATCATCAATGGCCCGGATTCCGCGGCCCCTGGGGCAGAGGGTACGTCGATGGAGCGGTAACTCCCGAAAAATGGAGCATCGACAGTAATATCAATATCAAATGGAAGACCGCTATCCCGGGTCTGGCCCACTCTTGCCCCGTGATATGGAATGATTACCTGATTGTGACATCCGCAGTCAACCTTAAAACTGAAGAAACCCTGAAAGTCGGCCTTTACGGGGATATCGATGAAGCGGATGATTCCCAGGAGCATGAATTCAGGGTTTACTGCCTCGACAAGCATACCGGAAAGGTTATTTGGGAAAGGGTCGCACAAAAAGGGGTACCTAAGTCAAAGCGGCATACGAAATCTTCCCAGGCCAACTGCAGCCCGGCGACGGACGGTCATTACATCGTTGCTCTCTTTGGTTCCGAGGGTCTGTATTGCTATGATTTCGAAGGGAAGCTCGTTTGGAAAAAAGATCTCGGGATACTGAATCCGGGGCCGTATACCGAAACCGGAGTTGAATGGGGTTATGCCAGTTCACCGGTCATTTTCAACGGCACAATCATCGTGCAGTGTGATATCCCGGCCGGTCCATTCATTGCCGCGATAGACCTGGCTTCAGGAAATGAAAAATGGAAGACCTCACGGGGAGATGAGGTTTCAACATGGTGCACCCCTGCGGTCTTTACACATAATGGTAAAACCTTCGTTATAGCCAACGGATACAGGCATATCTGCGGATATGACTTTGAAACGGGGAAAGAGATCTGGACGATGAGCGGAGGAGGAGATGCCCCCGCCCCCACCCCGGTAATTGCAAGGGACTATATTTACCTCAACAGCGCCCACGGAAAATCATCACCCATTTTTGTAGTAAGCCCGGATGCCGCAGGCGATATTACACTGGCACCCGACAGTACCCACAGCAAATACATACCATGGAGCGTCAAACGCGGAGGCGCCTATATGCAGACTCCCCTGGTTTACGGAGGTTACCTGTATAACCTCCAGGTTAACGGGATGCTGACCTGCTATGATGCTCTTACCGGTGAGATCAGGTATAAGGAGAGTTTGAAAGAAACGTTTTCGGCTTCAGGCATTGCAGCTGACGGCAAACTCTATTTCAGCTCCGAGGAAGGAAATATTTATATAATAAAGGCCGGCCCTGAGTTTAACATGATTGCCAAAAATCAGTTAAAAGATATTTGCATGGCCACACCGGCAATTTCAGAAAATACTTTATACTTCAGAACCCGTCATCATTTGATTGCCGTTGAACAGGATAAATAAAAACCATTAAACCCATAAAAAGCATAAGTACGACGAATAACTCCGAAAACATCCTGCAACCCACGATACAAAGTCCTTAACCTGATTAATAATAGTTCAATGAATAACAGATCTGTAACCACTATACTGTTTTTCTTTTTGTTTTTGTGCCTGGGCCAAGCGAAGGAAACGGACAAGGAACCTGAACGCTCCTATTTTAAACTGACCACTTCCAATGGCTTGATCGTGGCGGTGTACAATGCAAAAGAAAACAGGATTGATTACGTTTATCCTCATATTTTCACTAATTATGATTCGGGAAAATACGTGCATCCTTTTGTCGGAAACATTACGTTAAACAGTACCGAACACCCGGTAAAATCAGGTTACCTGAAAAACACTCATGTCATTACTGTGATGTATAAAGGGTTCACTGTAAATTATTTTACCTCCTTCACGAAACATGATAAGATATTCTACATCATCGTGAGGGGTGAGGAACAAAAAATAAAGGATCTTACGTTTAATGCCGAAAGCGGGAAAAGAAAGGCTGTGAGCGGTATTTCTTTGCTTGAAAACCCTCTCGAAGACCTGCCCGTCCGCATCAGCGGGAATATTCTCACCGGAAGCATACTGCGCAGGTACGGCAGGAATATCTGTGAGAAATACTTTTTATTTTCCTTCACGGACTCCCTGCATACCGATACTGCTGTTGTGAGCAATGCCATTATGAGGCTGAACCATGTGAACAAATCATTACTTGACGACGAACTCAGGTATATGCAAAATCTTTTTTCGGACTGTATCATCCCCGGGAATTTGTCAGCAAAAGAAAGGAATGTAGTTGAACAATCCATCTCAATTTTAAAGATGTCACAGGTATCTGATTATGAAGTATTTCCTTATTCTCATGGGCAGATACTGGCATCTCTGAGGCCCGGCTTGTGGCATATAGCCTGGGTAAGGGACGGATCTTATTCGATACAGGCAATGACACGGCTGGGCATGTATGCCGAAGCCCGGAAAGGCCTTGAGTTCATGCTGAAAGCTCCGTCGGGCCATTATAAACATTACATTTATAAGGACGGGAAAGATTATGGTGTGGGAATGGATTACCAGATCTCGGTGACGAGGTATTACGGCAACGGCAGGGAAGAGAGCGACTTCAACGAATATGGGCCCAACCTTGAATACGATGATTTCGGTCTGTTTCTCTGCGCTTTTTCCGATTACGTGATACGCAGCAAGGACAGCACTTTTTATGCCAAATGGAATCACATTATGTGCACAAAAGTAGCGGATGCCACTATCAGCTGCATAGATTCCAATTCTTTGATCAAAGCGGATTCCGGTCCATGGGAGCACCATCTTGAGATGCCCAAACAATACACTTTTACTTCGGGTGTTTGCGCAAGGGGGCTGGAGCAATTCGCAATGTTGCAGCAGAAATTCCATCTGCCTTTCGAAAAATATAAAAATGCCGCTGAAAGATTGAAAAAAGGAATATTAACACATATGCTCTGCGATAATACATACATCAAAGGGAATGTAAATGATATGCATAAAACCGACCATGAATACTATGACGGAGGCGTTTTTGAAATTTTCAGTAACGCATTGGTTACCGACAAATTGTTGTTTCTGTCAAACATGAAGGAATACGACAAGGTCATGAGAATTAAAGGTAGCAGGCCTGGCTATATCCGGCTGATCAGCGCCGATCCTTATGAAAACCAGGAATGGGTATTTATCAATCTGAGGATTGCACTGGCCCATTTATTATTTCAGGAAAAAACTGAAGCAGGCCGGTTACTGAATTTTGTCACTGAACAGGCTGCAGCAAACAATAATATGATCCCCGAAATGTACAGCAACAAATTACAGATGGATAAAGTCACCGATGATTTCAAATCAATGAACATCTGGTGTAATTGTATCAGGGATAAAGACGATCAATATATTGGAACTATCCCGATGGTCGGCTATGGATCAGCGGCATATGTCCTCACATTGTATGCTTACCATGATGAGCTTTTAGGAATAGAAGGGCATCTTTAAAGTACTCCGCTCACGAAACTACCAGATCAGAACTATTGACAATTCCCGGGTAGTTAAAATCTTAAGCGCCCTGGATCAAAAAGAGATACGTAAAGTCAAAGAAGTTATCAAGGAAGCCTTTGTGGATTAACCTTTTTCTCTCATCCGTTTCAGCCGCTTCTGACGTTTAAATACTGTGGTATAAGCCAGGCCTGAGATAATGATCACCAGGCTTAACCCGAACCAGGCCCATCCTGGAAGGTTTATCAATGAAGTCCTTTTGACTATGCTCAGGACCACCGACAGGCTCATCAGTGAAGCCCAAACGATTGTCATCTGCTTGCAGCCATCAACGAATCCCGGTTCACTCCATCTGTCCTCAGGCTGGCCCTTCCTCGCATATTGTAATACGAAAGGTTTACCAAGAAATAATGTAAGCCACATCACAAAGGCAAGGGCTGAATTGGACAGCAGATCCATATATAACGCCACCCACATCACATGAAACAAATTGATGGTGACAGCACAAAAGCTGAAGAAGATCAAAGTCCCCCAGGTAAGGATGAACCCTTGCTTAAGCTCTCCATAACTAAAAGCCAGGCAAGAAACAAGGCTTATTATGATGGCTCTCTCAAGGCTTAGAAGGGTATTGCCCGAAAGAAAAAGGAAAAGTATCCAGGGTAAAAATCCGAGTACTAACCCGCCAAGTTCTTTTAAATCAGGAAGTATACTGTTTGAAGACTTCATGTAGTTTAGTCAATAGTTATCCGGGGGGGTGATCACCCGCTTATTTAAGTTCCAGGTCACTGGTCAGCACTCCAATCAGCTTATTGTCCTTACCGAAGAGCGGCACAGAATACGTTATCATCACCACACCTCCCCCGCCTGCATCGTAATATGGGTTGCTCCAGCAGGGTGCTTTGGTTTTTACAGGAACAGCATACCAATCACTGGCCGTATAATCATACGCTTCCGGAAGTTCAGCCTGTTTGAATTCATTGCCCGAACGATAGAAATAGGGAGCAGCTTTCTCACTTTTTCCGTCAACTGTTACCGGAGCAAAGGCAAGTGTTGTTCCATACACCGAAGGATATTTTACCAGGAAAGCAGTGAGTAAAGGCTTCATATCAGCTGGTTTTAAGGTCTTCGCAGAAAGTTCCCCGGCCAGTTTACTGAGAGCCGCTTCCACAAGCTTTTTTTGTTCCTGGGCCGGCATCCTCAAAATTGATTCATGGTAATGGATCACCTTCCAGCCTGCAGGTTTGCGCTGCCATACCCAGGTTTCACATAAAAACTGTTCAACCACCTGGTCTGACTTTGTGATGAAACTGCATTTCAAATTCCCTATCCAGATGGCAATGCCAGGGGCAGGAATTTTAACGTCGGAAAAGATGAGGCTGATCTGCTGGCTTTTAAACCCGCTATACATACTTTGAAAAGCCGTCTTAAGGCTCTCATATGAATAAAGCATGCCTCCTGACATGTATACAGAACTGCTGTCGGCATTCAGAAATTTAAAGGTCGAATCAGAATTTAACTGATTTGCGTAATTGGTGATTTCCGACATCAGCCCGTTAATCGTATCTGTAACAGCGGAGTTGTTTTTTTCTTCGTTTCCGGTTAAGGGGGCTTTACAGGAATTCATTAAAACTATTCCCATCAGCAAGGTGAAAGAAATTAATACAAAAATCTTTTTCATAGGGTCGGGCTTTAGATATGGCCGATAAAAATAAAGAATATAGTTATATAAACAAAGTCGGATATAATCTGATACCATCCTGAATCATGAATAGAATAATTATTAAACGCCTCTCCCTTATCAGCAGACGATAACAAAATTCTATTATTTTTGTGAAAAATTTCACAAAATGAAAAAACAACCTACTTTTCTGATTATGACACTCATCGTGATGACATTGTTCCTCACCAGCTCGTGTAACAACCATAAATCACTGAATACCGGAACCAAGGTTCCTGCCTTTGATATTTCAGGCATTGACTCAACGATAAAACCCTGCGCCGACTTCGATGGTTTTGCCAACGGCAACTGGAAAAAGCATAACCCTGTTCCTTCAACTGAAGGTGCCTGGGGTTCGTTTGAAGTCCTGGACAAAGAGAACCGGGAAGTGAAGATCAAAGGGATCATCAATGAACTGCTGAGCCAGGAAAATCTGAAGAAAGGAAGCGAAGCTCAGTTGATAACCGGGTATTACCGCTCATACCTTGATACTGTTACCCTTGCTAAACGAGGCATTACTCCCATTATCCCCTTGTCAGAAAAAATTGTTGCAGCAAAAAGCAATATGGATCTGATTGCGCTTGCTGGCGAACTGGCCAGGTTAAATATTTCCGGGCCGTTTGAAGTGTATGTTAATGCAGATGACAGGAACAGTACAATGAATGCCATCTTCATGGGGCAGGGCGGTCTTTCGATGCGCGACCGTAATTATTACGAAAACAAGGATTCTGCCATGGTTAAGATCAGGGCTGAATTTGTGAAACATGTGGATAAGATGTTTTCGATGGCCGGATGGAATGAGAAAGCGCCAGGGCAAACGATACTGGATTTCGAAACGAAGCTGGCTCTTATCCAGCTTAAGAATTTCGAAATGCGTGATCCGGTTAAGATCTATAATAAAATCCCGTTTTCAGAACTTCAGAAACTGGCAGCAGGGATAAACTGGGCTGATTATTATAAAAACTATGGTTTGCATGCCGATACTGTAATCGTGCAGGATAAAAACTACCTGAAAAACCTGGGTTTGCTCATTAAGTCAACCCCCGTTGAAACACTCAAAACCTATTTCCGCTGGAGACTTCTTACAAACTTTGCCAATGTGCTGCCATCACAATTCAATAAAGAATCATTTCATTTTTTCAGTACCGTCATGTTTGGTGTTAAAACGCAGCGCCCCAGGGAAGAACGCGCTGTTATGAGTGTCAACTACAGGTTGGGAATGCCACTTGGCAAACTTTATGTTGCAAAATATTTCCCGGAATCTTCAAAGAAAAAAGTTTCCGAGATGATTGAAAACGTTCGTTCCGTATATCGTGAACGTATCGACAAGCTCACTTGGATGAGTGCGCCCACGAAGGAAAAAGCAAAAAAGAAGCTGGCTGCCTTCACCTGGAAAATAGGCTATCCCGATACATGGAAGGATTATTCAAGCATTGATATCCAACCCGACAAACTGATTGAAAACAGTATGAACATCACCTTGTGGGAACACAACGACATGATCTCGAAAGCAGGCAAACCTGTTGATAAAAAAGAATGGGGAATGTCGCCTCAAACGATCAATGCCTATAACAATCCCACGAACAACGAGATCGTATTCCCGGCAGCCATTCTTCAACCGCCATTTTTCAACCCTGATGCCGATGATGCAATCAACTATGGAGCCATAATCGGGGTTATCGGACATGAGATGACTCATGGCTTCGACGACCAGGGGGCACAATACGACGGCAATGGGAACCTGAGTAACTGGTGGACCCCGGAAGATTCTAAAAATTTCATTTCACTCGGAAAAAAACTGGAAGAATATTTCAGTTCCATTGAAGTAACGAAAGGTTTTAACATCAATGGCAAACTTACATTAGGCGAGAATATTGCCGACCTGGGGGGATTAACCCTCGGTTATTATGCCCTTGAAAAGTCACTTGAAGGCAAAAAGAAACCTGAACCTATTAACGGGTTTACATACCAGCAACGCTTTTTCCTGGGATGGGCCCAGGTCTGGCGCGAAAACATGACAAATGAGAGCCTTATCAACCAGGTGCAGACCAACGAGCATAGTCCGGCACGCTGGAGGATCAATGCCACCCTGCCTCTGATGAAGGAATTTTCTGATGCCTTCGGATGTAAATGTACCGTGGCTGATTCACTAAAGATCGTGATCTGGTAGTGGTATGGTTAAAGAAGGTAATGAATGGCAGGATGGTTGTTATCCAGTTAAATCAAGATTCAACCTTTACTGTATTTATTAACCATTTTCAATAAATCCTCTTCCATATCTTTTCCCCAACGATTCCCTTCAGAGTATAGCTGGATACTTCAACGATAAAACACCCTGAAAGGAAAAAAAACAGCACATGTTTGCTCAAAGAATAAATTTTCATACTTTTGAGTATTACTCTTTTTCTTTATCAGGACTGATAATCCAAACCCCAATGAAGAAGAACCCATCGAAATCCAAAGTCAAAGCAAGCACTGATGAGAATGTAAGGATGCTGCTTGAAAGCGAAGAAAATTTCCGTTTGATTTTTGAAAACAACTCTGCAGCAATGGCCATTATAGAACCGGATACTACGATATCAATGGTTAACGAAGAATATTGCCGAATGAGTGGTTATACCAAGGAGGAAGTTATTGGAATGAGCTGGACTCAGCAAATACCTCCCGAAGACCTTGAACGCTTAAAAGAATTTAACCGACTCAGACTTCTAAACCCAAAGGATGCCCCTGATAAATATGAATTTTCATTTTATAAGAAAAATGGTGAAATAACGAATGCTCTCATGTCAATATCAATGATTGGCAATCACAAAATAATAACATCGTTTATTGACATTACCGAACGAAAGAAAGCCGAAGAGGCGCTGGAGGGCCGCGACATACGATTCTTGAAACTGTCATCTCATGTTCCGGGAATGATATATCAGTTTATGAAGAAACCCGATGGAACTTATTGTGTACCTTTTACAACAGAAGCTATAAGAGATGTTTTCGGATGTTCCCCCCAGGATGTTCGCGAGGATTTTTCTCCAATCGCCAATGTAATATTGAAGGAAGATTTGGAAAAGGTAATAAGTTCCATTGATTATTCAGGGAAAAACCTGACCACCTGGAAATGCGAGTACAGGGTAAAGATTCCCGGTCAGCCGGTAAGATGGATGCTGGGTCAATCCACCCCGGAGAAACAGGCTGATGGCAGTATTATCTGGCATGGATTCAATTCAGACATTACCGATCGGAAGCAATCAGAAATGATGTTACGCAAGCTCAACCGGACATATGCCCTGCTGAGTGAAATTAACCGAACGATTATATGGGTGCATAAACCACTGGAGTTATACGAAGCGGTTTGTAATATTGCCATCGGAGAAGGGGGGTTCCGTATGGCCTGGATAGGAATGGTGGACCCGCAAACAAAGAACGTGATGCCTGTGGCAAGCGCCGGCAAGACCGAAAACTACCTGGAAAAGCTCCAAATCACCCTGGACAATAGTGAGCGGGGTCTTGGACCTACTGCCATTGCGCTGCGTGACGGAAAACACAGCGTGGCAAACGATATAGCTTCTGACCCCCGAATGACCCCCTGGCGTGAAGATGCTCTGAGACTGGGTTATCGTGCATCTGCCGTTTTTCCGTTTAAAATTGCAGGTAAGTTAAGAGGCGCCTTGACCCTTTACGCCTCTGAGGCGAATTTTTTCAATGATGAAGAACTTACATTGCTTGACGAAATGGCCGCAAACATATCTTTTGCGATGGAGTTTGCTGAGGAAGAAGAACAACGCATAAGAGCAGAAAAAGAACTTCACATTGCCAAAAACAAAGCCGAGGAAAGCGACAGGTTAAAATCCACTTTCCTTGCCAATATGTCACACGAAATAAGAACCCCGATGAATGCCATCGTTGGTTTTTCAGATATGCTTTCCGATCCCGACCTTTCTTATGAGGATCGCCGCCGGTATTCAGGCATTATCCAATCGAGATCCGACGACCTGATGCATCTTATCAACGATCTGCTGGATATATCCAGAATTGAATCAGGAAATGCTACTATTTATAAAACCGCTGTTTCCCTGAATAATGTCCTCGATGAACTGGAGGTGGTATTCCAGCAAAAGATTGAAAAGAATAATATAACGGGTATTAAAATCAAAGCAGAAAAGAAACTCCCGGGCGAGCAGGTAATCATAAAAACTGACAGATTTATTCTCAAACAAGTCTTTTCGAACCTGATCGATAACGCGATCAAATTTACCGATGCCGGGGTAATCCGTTTTGGATACCATTCACCGGAAGACAATACAATTACCTGCTATGTGGCTGATACAGGGATTGGGATCTCTGCCGAAAACCAGGAAGTGATCTTCGAACATTTCAGGCAGGCTGCTGTTCAAAACCCTAAATAACTGTATGGAGGTACAGGACTTGGGCTTTCTATCTGCAAAGGTTCCCTTGCCCTCTTAGGCGGTGAAATCTGGGTGGACTCAGTGCCCGGAAAAGGAAGCACCTTCTTTTTCAAATTCCCTTATGAACCGGAGCAGGAAAAAAATCAGCCTGCCACAGCTGATCCCGGTACTATAAAAACCGAAGCCAGTTACAACTGGTCAGGTAAAAAGATTTTGTTAGTGGAGGACGAGCAATCAAACATGGATTATCTTACTATAATCCTAAAAAAAACCGGAGCTTATCTGACTTCTGTCTTTAGCGGAAAAGAGCTGAGAGCATTATATGAAAATCTCGGCTCTTATGACCTTATCCTGCTGGATGTCAGGTTGCCGGATGCCTCAGGCTGGGAATTGGCCAGAGAGATCAAAGCACTGCGCCCTGAACTTCCTGTAATTTCACAAACAGCGTATGCCATGTCGACCGACAAGGAGAAGAGCAAAGAATCTGGTTGCGACGGGTATATTTCGAAACCGATCAATAAAAGCGAATTGTTTATGACTATTTCAAAACTCATAACGAAAGAAAAAACATCCTGAGACTTCCACCAGATCATGAAAAACATATGTTATTTTTCTTCATCTGTTATTTCCGTGTCCCTGATCCTTGTCTTTTCTTTTTCAGGCCTTTGTCAGCAACGGGAAATGACAATATCAAAAGACCGCTTACTGGACAAAATTAAAGGAGGCTGGTCAGGGCAGACGATCGGCGTATGTTATGGCGGGCCCTCTGAGTTCAAATTTGCCGGCCTTATACAGGATTATTATCCTATTCAGTTTGACAGCAGTATCGTGGCAAAATATTATAACAACGATGATATCTATATGGACCTGACGTTTGTCGGAGTGATCGACAGGCTGGGACCTGATGCTCCGGTCGATTCTTTCGCGCTTGTTTTTGCCCACGCAGGATACCAATTATGGCACGCCAACCAGGCTGGCCGTTACAACATTCTTCATCAAGTTATGCCCCCGAAGTCGGGCTATTGGAAAAACAACCCCCATGCCGACGATATTGATTACCAGATTGAATCAGATTTTGCCGGATTGATGTCGCCAGGCATGCCCAACTATGCATCGGCCATTTCAGATAAAGTTGGTCATATCATGAATTATGGCGACGGCTGGTATGGAGGTGTGTACGTGGGGGCAATGTATTCCCTGGCTTTTATTTCAGATGATCCGGTGTTTGTTGTTACCGAAGCATTGAAAACCATACCCCCCCGGAGCGAATTCCGTAAATGCATTCAAACCGTGATAGATTGTTATAAAAACAACCCGGATGACTGGAAATCGGCATGGTTTGAGACTGAAAAAAAATGGACAGAGGATAAGGGTTGCCCGGATGGCGTTTTCGGAGGATTTGACATCGACGCTAAACTCAATGCTGCATATATTGTAACCGGGCTTCTTTATGGCCATCGTGATTTTGCAAAGACCATTGATATTGCAACAAGGTGCGGGCAGGATTCAGACTGCAACCCGGCCAATGCCGGAGGGATACTCGGAACAATGATCGGCTACAATAAGATCCCTGCAAAATTTATTGAACCTGTAAAGTCTATCGAAAATAAAAAGCAAATCTTTACACCGTACTCCCTGAACGAAGTCTATACGACAAGCCTGAGGCACTGCCTGATAAGCATAGAAAAAAACGGGGGTAAAATAAATGGGGATGAGGTAACTATTGCCCTTCAGACCCCTCAGCCTGTAAGGTTTGAAAAAAGCTTTTCAGGGATCAAACCTGTGGCAATGATTGGCAGTCAATGGGAAAGCCAGACTCTGGCCAGTAAAAACGACCTGGTTCAACTCAGCTTTGAAGGATGCGGCATTGCTATCAGGGGTGAATCGAAGACTGATGAAAGGAAATTAAAAGAATACATAAACATGGTCGAGATCAGCATAGACGGTAAACCTGCAGATACCGCCGTGATGCCATCCGCCTTTCATGACCGGAAAACAGATATCTATTGGAATTATGAACTAAATCAGGGAAAACATGAAGTGACTCTGCGGCTTATTAATCCTGCAGATGGAGCCTGGGTAAAGGTCAATAACAGCATCGTATATGCAAAAGAATGAGAGGCTGGACATGACAAAAAACAAAAAAACAGTTCAATTCTTTTATTCGAAACTTCTTTCCGAGGAGGTCAGGAAAAAAAGCGAAGGAATCATTATTTCCGTCGCCATCATCAGTTTCATCCTTCACCTCCTGCTCGTTGTACTTGTAAACCTCAACCTTCTGCATGTTAACGAATACTCAACATTATTTACAAACCCCATAGCTGCAATCTATACCCCTTTCTCGTTCATACTGATATACGAGGTATACCTCCTGGTATTTTACCTTCCGAAGTCAACCACAATCTATATCGGGAAACAATATGAAATCATTACACTGATCTTAATCCGCGGGATTTTTAAAGACCTGGCCAACCTGGAATTCACAAGGGAATGGTTTAGGGTAAACTCTGATCTGAAGTTCACCTATGATCTTATAGCAACACTGGTGTTATTTTTCCTGATTTTTATTTTTTACAGGCTGAACGACAGGAAGGATGAAGAGCAGCATAACACCAGCCCTTTGTCAGATGAGATCCTGAAATTCATCCGAATGAAAAACATTATTGCGATGTGCCTTATACCAATTTTCCTGATCCTTGCTGTATTCGGTCTGGGCAGGTGGATCCATCAAAGTTTCATTTCAATTACCCGCATGGTTGACTCATTCAAAGATATCAATACAATATTTTTCAATGATTTCTTCACAATACTAATCCTTACGGATGTCTTGTTGCTGTTACTTTCATTTTCACATACCGACAAGTTCAATAAAGTGATCAGGAATTCGGGCTTTATCATCTCAACGATCCTTATAAAACTTTCGTTTGGCTCGGAAGGGCTTCTTAACACTATCCTGATTGTGACAGCAGTGCTTTTCGGGGTGATGATCTTACTGATCCACAACCAGTACAAAAAGATAACTTTGCCCGAAAACCATTGATTATGTCATTACGGCTTTAACATCTTTAAATTGCAAATAGGTTTCATACCTGAACTAAAAAACAACACCATGAGAAAAGTAAAATTCGCCCTTCTGTTCGCGTCAATGGTATTTTTTTTCACATCTTGCCACAAACACAATGATTGTCATGATAAACCTTCATCCCAGGCGAATCTCCGGATAGGCGCATTACTTTCAATTACCGGGTCAGGGGCTTCCACAGGCCAGAGTTCACAGGCGGCCGTTCAATTTGCCCAGCAGGATATCAATGCCTGGCTCAGTTCAATCAACCGGAATGCGAGAGTTCAGATCACGATGGCCGACACAAAGACTGATACAGCCGAAGCGCTGAAACAGCTGAAACTGCTCTATGGGCAAGGCATCCGTCTTTTCGTCGGTCCATACAGCAGCGCTGAAGTTGCGGCCATCAAGCCCTTTGCCGACACACATGGGATCCTTATTGTAAGCCCTTCGAGTGTAGCGGTCTCCCTGGCCATTCCCGGCGACAATATTTTCCGCTTTGTATCAAGCGATGTCATTCAGGGGCATGCAATGACGGCCATGCTGATAGCCGACAGTATCAGGGCGATCGTTCCCATTATCCGCGACGATGTATGGGGAAACGACCTGCTGGGAGCTACAACGAAAGATTTTTATGCTAAAGGAGGCGTAATATCATCCGCGGTGAAATTCAGCCCCAACACAACTGATTTTGCAAGCGTACTTGCAATGGCCGACTCGTATGTGAATAACCTGATGACCACATACAACTCTGAGCATATAGCTGTTTATTTATGTGCTCTTGGTGAAGGCACCAGCATACTTCATTCGGCATGGGCTTACACGCATCTGAGTAACGTGGCCTGGTATGGCAGTTCAGCCTTCGCCCATAATGCTTCCTTGATCGCGGATACCGCTGCCTGCCGGTTTGCTTTTTCCCATGCCCTCCCCTGCCCTAGTTTTGGTCTGGACGAAACCGCGATAGACAAATGGCAGCCGCTGACCGAAAGGATACAATCAAGCATCGGCAGAAGCCCCGAAGTATATGCCCTGACAGCATATGATGCAGTATGGGTGGGCGTAAAAACTTACCTTGCTGCCGGCACTCAAACTGATATTGCAACACTTAAACTTGCATTCGTCGATGAATCGTCAAATTACTTCGGCGCTTCCGGGAATACCACCCTTGATGTAAACGGTGACCGGGCATACGGGAATTATGATTTCTGGGCCGTACGTCAAACCCCCGCCGGATATATCTGGCAGATATCAGCACAATACAATTCAGCGACAGGAGTTTTATCCAGACTGATCAGGAAATAGATTATTAACAGATGAAGTCAGAATTTATCAACAAAGCATGGGAACTGATATTCCAAGAACTCGCGGAAATTATCCCGCAACATGAATTCGTGGAATATTCGGCTCATAAAACACAAGGGGACCAGGTAACAGAAACAATATTCAGGCTATTTGAAGCAGAGAAATTAAGCCGGATTGTCCTGGAACAATATACCATCAGGAGCAAAATGTATGGCATCGTTCTTAATATTTACTCAAAACCCGGGTATGGGATTCCTATTCTGACCTTCCAGCTGGGCGGCCAGATCCCCGATAAAACAATTTTCGTACTGGATATCATTCCAATATGCAACAAGGAAAAAGTAAATCAGTTGGTTTCCGGTTTATATCAGCAGGAATCCCTGAAATTTGAGAATTTAGGGTCAGGCCAGAAATGGTTACATGAGATCACTTCTCCCAATCTGATCGTTTGCCAATACAAAGCCTGCGATCCACAGAAAATCATTGATGCCCTGGGCGGGTATTTAAGGTACTGGCGCGATAAGTTTTACAAACCTGCCTGTAATTTGAATGAGGCCGTCTTAACAGATCAGGCTGTTGAAAGCCTTTTGCACTATAAACAGGTCCTGCATGCCAATGATTCTGGGCTTGATATCTATCTGAGAAATTTCGGAGCGGCGATGGTAAATGTAATTGAACAGGCCGCTTTTGGAGGTGAACCTGCTTTAGTTGATGTGGGAATTAGCGGGTCCCCCGGCCCCATCGAAGCAAAAGGATCAGTGATTGAGCCGGCTGAATTGAGATGGACCCCTGAAGCAACACAATATTTGCAGGAAGCTCCCCGCTTTGTAAGATCTGCGATTAAAGAAAAGGCAGAGTTAAAAGCAAAAGAGCTGGGATTAAAGGAAATTACTGCTGAGCTGGTCGGGAGTCTGAGAAAATAGCCAATAGATACATTTTTCGATGATTTATGAAACTTTTTGTTTGCGGAAAATATAATAAAAAGATCTCTATAAAATAACAAGTGCGGTGTCAGCACTATAATCACTGACAAAAAGAAAATGAAAAAGTTACTCGTATTATTTTGCGCAATTGCATTGATCTCTGTGACGTCATGCAAGAAGGACACATCATCATCTTCAACTACCGGTCTCGACAACAAAGATATCGTCAGCGCTATATTCACTGCCGGGATGACATGGAACACTCATAAAAAAGACCTTAATTCGACGATTCCAATCAACATGACCGTCGACAATACCGTTCAAAGCCCGGAAGGGGGCAACATCCATGTATTGGGAAGCATTACGGGTTCAATGACTCTCGACGACCATACGAGCGCCGTGCTTTACGGTACCATGTTGCTCGGGTTGACCGAAACGATAAACGAGTATACGTTTAAATCAAATGATCAGACATACACAATGAACGGGGCTCCTTATATTTCGCTTACCGGGACATTTACACTTCTGCCGGGGGGTGTCATGTTTGGGACAGCTTCCAGCATGCAGATCGGAGGCGGTGTCAGGGTAACCAGCACGGGTTTTGACCAAACCATCAACTTCAACCTTACTATTAACATTAACTCAAGCGGTACAGGAGGTGATGTAAGCGGGACTATCGGTGGAGTGCAGGTCAATTACAAACTATAAGCAGTCAGCTCCTGTTGAAACAACCACGCTTAAGGATGATTCTGTTATGATTTCAAAATCCGGTGACAAGAAACTGATCATTATATCTGTTTTCTTGGTTTTTTTATTGTTCGCAGATAAAACATCTGCCTGTACAACATTTGTTATTTCGGGCAAACATACGGCTGACGGGAAACCCGTCAGGCAGGTCAGGCCTGCCTCGATCATGCTTACCGCATACAGTACTACCCTTCTGGCCGATGGGGAAGCCCATACAATGCTGAGAATAGCAGTTACCGACAGCAGTATGCACGAGATTGCATCTGCCGGGGATTCGATCCGGATTTATATGACCGGTGAAGGGAAACTTAAGGCTGCCGACGGCAGAGAACTTGTTTTTCTCACTGATACCGCAAGCCGGCAATACGCCGTATGCAGCCTGGAAAAAGGCATAGAGGGCGTCGAGGCGGTTGATCCGAAACTACCGGTGATGCTGCATCTTGCCCTGGGCGGACAAAATGAGGAGGCTGTTTTCTGGCTCGACAATATGATTGCCCGGGGCGTGAAATTCGATATCATCGGGCTCTCCTACTATCCCCGCTGGCACGGAACCCTTGAAAACCTTAAATTCAACCTGAATGACCTTTTGAAACGTTATCATAAACCGCTTAACGTAGTTGAATACTCCGACTTCAAACGTGAAGTGAATGATATCATTTTTGCCTTGCCGGGCGGCATGGGAAAAGGCGCCTGTATCTGGGAGCCGCTGAACAGTTGGAGCGGACTTTTCGACCGCGGGGGAGCCACCACCCAACTCATCCGGGTTTATGATGACCTGAAGACCTTTATAAAGAATTAAACAGAATGAACAAATAAACATACCATGTCAACATCATTAAAAGGCACAAAAACAGAACAGAACCTGCTGAAATCATTTGCAGGAGAATCCCAGGCCAGGAACCGCTATGAGTTCTTTGCCAGCGTAGCTAAAAAGGAAGGCTACGAACAGATCGCAGCTATCTTTATGGAAACATCAAACCAGGAAAAAGAGCACGCTAAACGCTTCTTTAAATTCCTCGAAGGCGGGATGACCGAAATATCGGCATCTTACCCGGCAGGGATCATCGGGACCACGAAAGAAAACCTGAAAGCCGCCGCCGAAGGTGAACACGAAGAGTGGACCGATCTGTACCCTCATTTTGCAGAAGTTGCAAAAGAAGAAGGGTTCATGGAGGTCGCCGTCGCTTTTCAGATGATATCAAAAGTTGAAGCAGAGCATGAACGCCGGTACCTGAAGCTTCTGCAAAACGTTTCAGAAGACAAAGTGTTTGTGAAAGACGGCAAGGTTTGGTGGAAATGCCTGAATTGCGGCTATGTGTATGAATCTGCAAAAGCCATGGAAAAATGCCCGGCCTGCCTGCATCCTAAAGCATATATGCAGGTAAGAGAGGATAATTACTGATCACTCCTGAAATTGACTGAAGCGGGTTTTGATATCGCCTGTTAAGGATGGATATTGTAACTCATGCCTCCGAGCAGTTTCCAGCAGGAACCCGATTTTATCCAGGTATGCGTTATACGCGATGAGACTTTTTTTGCTCCCCCTGCATCGTCGGGGCATTCGACTTGTATGACATACTGGGTTAATGCAACATCCCCCAGCAACCGTATCCCCTGACGGTCAATTTTAATACTGCATTTTGAAGGCCCGGGCATGAGTTTCCTCATAAAAGCTGCGCTCTCGCTCTTGTCGATCGGCCTTAATTGTGTGCCTGGCCAGCCAAGGAATTGCTCATCCACAAGAGATAAAACACCCTTGTAATCGGCCTTATAGAGGTTTGTGAAATAGGCCTCCTCGAGTTTCCATATTTTTTCTTCGGCCGTGTCGCTTTTTGGAATTACGAACATCTGTGCTGAACAATAAAATGAACACAGCAACAGAAAAAATGACGGGAAGCTTGCTTTCATAAAATGCTGATTTTTGTTGTAAAACTACCAATAATTAAAAAATATTTTCAAAAAATTGCATTCGGTAATTGATATTTGTTTTATCTTTGACCGATCGTTCAGTCATACCGTATGTGCCCAAGAACAAGCGAACAGTTTGAAGAGATCCGCGAGAGCAAACGCCGGCAGATTTTATATGCCGCCATTGAATGTTTTGCCACTTCCGGTTATCATTCAGTGTCGATCAGCGACCTCGCAAAACATGCAGGGATCTCAAAAGGGCTGATGTATAATTATTTCAGCAGCAAGGAGGAATTACTTAAGACCATTTTCAATGAGGTTATGGAAGAGATGATGGGGCTCTTCAATCCTGATCATGTTGAGGAACTTGACAGAACGACCCTGCTGAGATACATGGACAACCTTTTTGAACACCTCAGCACTAACCTCATGCTATGGAAAATGCACATGGCAATTTTCAGTCAGCCTGCCGTTTTGCAGATCCTTGAGAAAGAGATCATCTCCGTTGCGGATCAGCCCACGGTAATGCTTGAACGGTATTTTGCAAAGCAGGGATATAAGGAACCTGCCCTTGAAGTGTCATTCCTGGGCACCCTGACCAGCGGCGTTATCTATGAATTTATAGCCGATCCGGGGAAATACCCGATTGACAAGATAAAAGAACGTATCCTTCAATTATACTGAGATATCATCCGCAGTCAAATTAAAAAAATGAAAAAACTGGTTTTAACAATTCTGATGCTGGCTTCAATGCAGCTCACTTTCGCCCAGGGCCTGAGCGCAAAAGAGATCATCAGGAAGGCCGACGACAAGAACCGCGGGCTTTCGAGCCAGGGGGTCATGACCATGACCGTGATACGGCCCGACTGGACAAGGACCATCACGATGAAGACCTGGTCAAAGTCCAGGGAATATTCTCTCGTGCTGATCACCGCACCGGCCAAGGACAAGGGACAGGTGTTTCTGAAGATAAAAACTGAGATGTGGAACTGGGTGCCATCAATTGACAAAACCATTAAGATACCACCTTCGATGATGCTGCAAAGCTGGATGGGCTCTGATTTCACGAACGACGACCTTGTGAAGCAGTCGTCGATCGTGGTGGATTATACACATAAGCTGTTGGACCGTGAGAAGGTCAGGGATATGGACTGTTACAAGATCGAACTCACTCCCCTTCCCGATGCCCCGGTGGTTTGGGGCAAGGTGATCATGTGGGTGACCGTAAGCGGTTATGATGTCTGGATGGCCGAGTATTACGACGAGGATAATAAACTCGTGAATGTTTCAAATAATTATGATATACGGCGGATGGGAGACCGCGAAATCCCTACCCGACTGGAAATGATTCCGGTGAACAAGAAAGGCCAGAAGACTGTAATGCATATTGATGAGATGAAGTTCAATACCGGCATCGATGAGAGTTTCTTCTCCCAGCAGAACATGAAAAAAATTAAATAACATGGGTGATCTCAGGCTGGCATGGCGCAACATATGGAGGAACAAGCGGAGGACCCTGCTCACGGCCGCTTCGATCTTCCTCGCAGTATTCCTGGCGCTGATGGTGCGTTCGCTGCAAATGGGACTCTTCGACAATCTCATCCAGGTTGCTATCGAATCACATACGGGCCATATGCAGATACATAAAAAAGGCTACTGGGACGACAAAACCATCGACAATACGATGCTTTACAACGATTCGATGGCAGGGGTCGTGAACAACACAAAAAATATCCTGGTTACCGTACCCAGGCTGGAATATTTTGCTCTTGCTTCCACGGGCATACAGACGAAAGGTGTGATGATCATAGGCACCGACCCTCTGAAGGAAAATACACTTACCCACCTGAAGTCAAAAATGCTCAGCGGGCTTTACCTTGATCAGTCGGGCAGAGGCGTCTTGCTGGCACAGGGATTGGCAGGATTTCTCGGCCTGCATACCGGCGACACCCTGATCCTTATCGGCCAGGGTTTCCATGGTGTGAGCGCCGCCGGAAAGTTCCCCGTGAGGGGGATTCTTCACCTCCCTTCCCCCGTGCTCGACAACCAGGTGGCGTATATGAACCTGCCTTCGGCCCAGGATTTCTTCAGCGCCGACAACAGGGTTACTTCCCTTTCAATCAGCCTGAAGAACCCCGATGAAATAGGCCAGACCCTTGGTGAACTGAAATCGGCCGTAAACCTTGATAAGTTCGAGGTCATGCCCTGGGACGAACTGATGGTGGAGGTTATGCAACAGCTCAAGGTCAAAACTGCCAGCGGGATGATCATCATTTCAATACTTTATATGATAGTGGGTTTCGGTATCTTCGGCACTGTGATCATGATGACCAACGAAAGGATAAAAGAATTCGGTGTGATCGTTTCGGTGGGGATGCAGAAAACCCGGCTGGCAAAGATACTCGTGCTGGAGATGGTCTTCATAGGCCTCACCGGAGCTATGAGCGGCGTGGCCGGGGCTGTTCCCATCATGGCATGGTACCATTTCAACCCCATCCACCTTTGGGGAAGCATGGCCCAGACCTATATTGCCTATGGCATTGAACCGTTACTCCCGCTTGCGCTGAAACCAGGCTTTATAATTTACAATGTCGCTACTGTGCTTGTCATTGTCCTCTTAACCTGCATCTTCCCTGTGCGCAGGGTGCTCAGGCTGAAAGTGGCCGAAGCCCTTCACAAATAATCAACGTATGATCTTTCGAATTGCATTCAGGAACATCTGGAGGAACAAGGTCAGGAGCCTTATCGTGATCACTGCTGTTACGCTGGGGCTTGCCGGCGGACTTATGGCTGCCGCGGTTATGACAGGCATGATTGACCAGAAGGTGAGATCAGTGATCAACACCGAGCTCTCGCATATACAGCTGCACGACCCCTCTTTCCTGAAAAATTACGAGGCCCGTTTCGTGATCGCAGGGCCAGCTGAGTTGATGCAAAAAATTTCAGGAATGCAGGGAGTAAAGTCTGTGTGTGGAAGGACCCGCCTCACAGGAATGGCGGCTTCACCGAATTCGGCTGCAGGGGTTCAGATCATGGGAGTTGATCCCGATAGTGAAAAAAAGGTGACCAACCTGTATAAACTCATCCCCGACAGCAGCGGGGGCTGGTTCATTGGCAGCCGTAAACACCAGGTGATGATCGGGTATAAACTGGCCGAAAAACTGAAAGTAAGGCTGAAATCGAAGATCGTTTTGAGGTTCCAGGGCACCGACGGGAACCTGAATGAAGCGGCGTTCAGCATTGGCGGGATCTTCGGTTCTTCCAACTCGGTTTTCGACGAAACTACTGTCTTTGTAAAGAAAACCGACCTGGATGCCATCACAGGCGGTGACAGCGGGATTCACGAAATTGCAGTGCTGCTGAACGACATAGGGAGTATACCCCTGATGCAATCCCGCCTGAAAAAACTTTTGCCGGCAACCGTGGTGCAGAACTGGATGGAGATCAAACCCGAGATGGGACTGCTTACTTCCGTTATCGCCGTGGAGATCTATGTGATCCTTGGGATCATCCTGTTCGCACTGGCCTTCGGCATTGTCAATACCATGCTGATGATAGTTTTCGAGCGGACGAGGGAGCTCGGAATGCTGATGGCGGTAGGGATGAGCAAGTCAAGGGTCTTCCGCATGATCATGCTCGAAACAGTCTTCCTGACACTCATAGGGGGTGTAATCGGTATGGTGCTGGGCGCTGTGCTGATCGCTGTGCTGCACCGTTTCGGGATAGACCTCTCGGCCATGTCCCAGGGACTCGCAGCGTACGGGGTCGACTCAAAGATATACCCCTTCATCACGAGGGAATTTTATATAAACTTAACTATAATGATACTTTCGACCGGACTGCTTTCGGCCATTTTGCCGGCGCGCAAGGCTTTGCAGCTGAAACCTGTGGAAGCGATAAGGATAGAATAGGTAGCGAAAAGCGAAAAGCGAAAAGCGAGAAGCGAAAAGCGAGAAGCGAAAAGCGAAAAGCGAAAAGCGAGAAGCGAAAAGCGAAAAGCGAGAAGCGAAAAGCGAAAAGCGAGAAGCGAAATTTAATGCCTCATGGCTCATGGCTTAAAAATTGTCGGATAATAATATTTTAAAATTCACAATATGAACATCATCGAGATCAGGAATCTGAGCAAGGTATACGACGAAAAGACGATGCCGGTTTACGCACTCAATGGCGTGGACCTTTCCTTTAAACAGGGCGAATTCACCTGTATCGTAGGGCCTTCGGGATCGGGCAAGACCACGATGCTGAACCTCCTCGGAGGGCTCGACAGCCCCAGCTCGGGCGAGATCAGGATTGCAAATACCGATATCACCTCTCTTAAATCCAGGCAGCTCATCGATTTCAGGCTTAGAAATATCGGCTTTGTCTTCCAGTCATTCAACCTCATCCCTGTACTAACTGCAAAAGAAAACGTTGAATTCATCATGCAGCTGCAGGGGGTAAAAAAAGATCTGAGAGATAAACGGACGCTGGAACTTATGCAATCGGTTGGACTTCAAGAAAAGATCAATACCCGGCCGGCTAAGCTTTCGGGCGGGCAGCAGCAGAGAGTCGCCGTAGCCAGGGCCCTGGCTTCGAAGCCCAGGTTCATCCTGGCCGATGAACCTACAGCCAACCTCGATTCGAAATCCGCCGAAAACCTCCTTGAGATCATGGAAAAACTGAACAGGGAGGAAAACATTACATTCATTTTCTCAACCCATGATTCAAGGGTCGTAGCCAAGGCCAGGAGGGTTGTAACACTCGAGGACGGGAAGATCGTTTCGGATATTTCAAAGAATTAGGTATTCATTTTATGTTTAAACTTCTTCTTCGGCGGTTATATACGGCGCTTCCCGGGAACAATATGAGCCTGCCTGGCTTTGTTGTTTTCCTGCTTTTTTTTGCTGTCGGTGCTAATGCCCAGGATTCAGTCGTTGAAAAGAAAGAAAAGAGCTGGTCATTCAACGGCTATGTGAAAGACATGCAAACTGTTGTCATTCATAAGATCGACGAACCCTGGGTAACCGATAACCTCATCCACAACCGTAACAATTTCAAATGGAATATTTCAAAAAGTTTTACTTTCTGCCTGCAGGAAAGGAACCGCTTTTACTGGGGCGATTTTATGGCAATAAGCCCGCAGTATGCTGATTTCATTGCCTATGACAATGGCCTTGTAAATATGACCTGGAATGTTTTTTCGGGCAAATCCTATATTCTGAATGTTGCAATTGACAGGATCTGGCTCGATTATACGAAGAATAATTTCGAGGTCACTTTAGGGAGACAAAGGATCAACTGGAGCCAGACTTTCGTATGGAATCCGAACGATATTTTCAATACTTATTCATATTTTGATTTTGACTATGAAGAAAAGCCGGGAAGCGATGCTGTGAGGCTGCAGTATTTCACAAGCCCTTCTTCCAGGGCCGAAATTGCCGTCAAAGCCGACAAGGATCAAAAGATCACGGCTGCAGGACTTTATCGTTTCAATCGCTGGAAATACGATTTCCAGGGATTAGCCGGGATTTATACCCAGAGTGACCTGGTATTGGGCCTTGGATGGGCAGGCCAGATCGCAGGGGGAGGTTTTAAAGGAGAGATGAGCTGGTTCCAGCCACTCAAACATTTCGGGGACACTACAGGAGTATTCCTTTCTTCGATCGAATATGATTATACGTTCAGGAATTCCATCTTTTTACAGTTTGAAGGGTTTTACAACTCCAACCATACAAATTCAACCAATGTCCTGATCAACCAGTTCAATCCCGCACTTTTGAATGCGAAGAATCCCTTCCTGACCGGCTTTTCGATGTTCGGCAACATCTCCTACCCTGTTACGCCCCTGATCAGCATAGCCCTGGCTGGCATTTACAATCCAACCAATAAAATGTACTTTATCATCCCCACCTTTACTTTTTCCCTCATGAACAACCTTGACCTTTCGCTGATTGCACAGTCTTTTCAGACCTATGACCGGGCCCTGATGAGCTCATGCCAGACTTCGGTCTTCTTAAGGCTGAAGGGTTCATTTTAATAGTTTTTTATACTAAATTTGTTATTGAGATCAACATCCTGTTTTTTAACTTTGTGTTTATGAAGTCACATCCTGCCATTGCATTCACTGTAGTAATGCTATTTTTAGCAATTGGGCTTACTGCCCTTACAAACCAGGCTGTCACTTATCATATATCGGGCCAGGTAACAGGAAAAGACGGGCAAAAGCTTTCTTTGAGGATCCCCAGCCAGGATGAGGCAAACCGGCAAATAGTAGAAATAAAAGACGGAAAATTCGAATTCAGCGGTACTAACCCGACCTGTGAAAAAGCGATTATTTCCTACGAGGAGGATTTACTTGATAGTGATGGTATAACAAAGATATTTCAGTTATTCCTCGAAAAAGAGGTTGAATTGACAGCCATGCCTGACTCCCTGGGCATGTTCAAGTTTTTAAAAGGCAGGCTCAATATCGAAGCCGACAGCCTGAACCATAAATCCTGGCCGTATTATAAAGGGCTTGATTCACTTTACGCGAAGGTGGTCAGGGCAGGTGAAGCCGGTAACATGAAAGAAAGTGACAGTTTATATAATCTGTATAAAAAACAGAATATTGAACGCAGTAAAAGGTTCTATGAAGAGAACCTTTTACCCATGGGCAATTCGATAATTACCGTGGAGTATTTATATCAAAAATGCCTTAATAGCGACTATGGATTCGATGACGCTGCCATTGAGAAGTATTTTTCACGCATCAGTGTTTCATTGCAAAATTCTTTCTATTACAAGGGTATTGAAGAATATCTGAGGGGGAAAAAGCTGATGCTTACCGGGAAGAGGTATATTGATACCCTGCTGCAGACCCCCGGCGGCAAAACTCTCAGGCTGTCATCCGCCATCAAAGGAAAAAAACTGGTACTGCTCGACTTCTGGGCATCATGGTGCAGCCGTTGCAGGTATCTTACAACCCAGCTTACAGGCCCTTATCAAAAATACAAGTCGAAAGGATTTGAAATTGTCAGCATTTCGATAGATGAAAACAGCAGGAACTGGTTGATGGCAAATGCGAATGACAGTATCCCCTGGATAAGCCTGAGGGCAGAACCGGATCTCCATATCACCATGCTATACAATACAAATTCTCTTCCGCTGACACTGCTGGTTGATCAGGATGGAATTATCATTGCCAAAAATATTAAGCTGGAAAATCTGATAAAGATCCTTGACTCATTGCCATGAAAAAGCTTTGCCTGACTGCTGTATTAATTACAGTTCTTTTATACCTGGATGGCCTGCTGCCGGTTTTCGCGCAGCAATCGGAATTCACCAGGGTATTCTACGACCCCCTCCCCATGAGGTCAGCCCAGGTTTACAGCCTGATCAGGACCCCCGACTCAAATTACCTTCTCGGGGGCTACAAGGATAACAAACCATCAGTCATAAAAATGGATCCCTCGGGCAATATTATCTGGAGCAGGAATTACAGTGATACAACGGGAAACATTTTTAGCATGACGCAAACGAATGATGCACATTTCATCCTGGCCGGCAATATCACTGATTTGAACGGAACGCAATCTGATCTCTTGTTTATGAAGATCAGCCAGGAGGGTGATACAACCTGGTCTAAAATAATTACCATGGGGTCATCTGCTTCGGCATTGTTTATTATCCAGACAAGCGACAATGGCTTTATAACCGGTGGTTTTTTTGAAGACAGCTCACCCCCCTATCCGAAAGCTTTTATCATGAAACTTGATGCCTTTGGAAACTTAAGCTGGTGTAAGGGATTTTCTTCAGGGAAATACAGTAATACGGCTTTCGCTGCAGCCGAACTTCCCGGCGGCAATTATATAGTGACGGGCTCTGTAGGGAATGGCACGGGATATTCCAGCAGTCTTCTTCTTATGAAGGTAAACCCTGAGGGGGAAATCCTTTGGTCAAAAAAACAATCCGTTGCCAATAATTACATGTCGTCAGGCAATGACCTGCAGATCCTTCCTGATGGGATCTTATGCTATTTCACAGATATTAACAGATATATGGCCCTGATGAAAACCGACACATCAGGGAACGTTTTATGGTCCAGGGACGTTGGGTACGAAGGGTCCTATGCGTATTCAAGGCCTGGCGGGAAAATCTGTCAGACCTCCGACGGAGGATATATTCTTATGAATGCAGCCGAAATATTTGGACCGTTTGGTTCTGCAGTAAAAGTGGATTCAAACGGGGATCCTGTTTGGGCAAAGGACGTGTGGATCCTGCCCAGCATGGCAATCGAGGCATATGACAAGGGTTTGATCATCGCTGGAAACGGACCCATCTGGGGTGTTAGCATGGGGATGACTAACAACCCCCAGATCGGGATAATTAAAATGAATTCATCAGGAAACAGCAGTTACTGCGTACAGTCTTCCTCTTTCCCAGACATTCCCGCACAGGTCACGATGATCCCTGTTGACCTGGCGAATGTATCTGCAGGCATTGAAAGCAATTTATATCCCCCGAAATACAATGTTACACTTGATTCAGATACAGGCTGTGTTGCATATACAGGAGGCATTGCCGAAACTGCTTATTCCAATCCGTTAAAGGCAATTCCAAACCCTTCGAATGGTGAGTTCCGTCTTGAACTGACAAGCCGTGAAGATGTTGAAATAAAAAGTTTTGAGGTTTATAATACCTTTGGGGAATTGGTTTCAAAATATGATGAACCGGGGAGTCATGGATCAAGCATGAACCTGGTGTTTCTGCCTGACGGAATTTATGAAATCAGAGTAATCATAAAAGATAGAGCTTATTTTCAAAAGTTCATCATAATACATTAGCGAATGAAGATAAAACCTGTTATCACGGGAACAACCGGTATGGTTGGTAAAGGTGTCCTGCTCGAATGCCTCGACAGCCCTGATGTCGAATCGGTTCTGGTGATTAACCGCAAGCCTTTGGGCTTGCAGCACCCTAAACTCAGGGAAGTCCTGCATCAAGACTTTTTTGACCTGTCGCCTGTTGCTGCAGAAATGCAAGGATATGATTGTTGTTTCTTCTGTCTCGGGGTTTCCTCGGCGGGCATGAAGGAACAGGAATACACCCGTCTGACCTATGGGCTGACGCTTACCTTTGCAAAGACCTTCATTTCACAGAACCCCGGTTCGGTGTTTTGCTATGTTTCCGGAACCGGCACTGATTCTTCAGAAAAAGGAAGCATAATGTGGGCCAGGGTGAAAGGACGCACCGAGAATGCTTTGCTGGCCCTGCCTTTTAAAGCCTCATATATGTTCAGGCCCGGATTTATTGAACCTTTAAAGGGCATCGAATCCGCTACGAGACTTTACAACGTCATGTACATGATCCTCAGACCGTTTTTTCCAATAATCCGTGCCTGGCCGAAATTTGCCACCGATACCGTCAGGGTTGGGAAAGCGATGATCAATGTAGCTTTGAAAGGCTATGAAAAGAAACATCTTGAATGCGCTGATATTAACATCATTTCAAAATTATAACCTATGAAAGTTAAATTTTTTTTCGGACTGCTGGGTCTTTCAGTCATGGTCCTGTTATTATTCACCGGATGCGCTCACCGGGAGATCGTGACACACTGCCTGCAGGGTCATACTTATGGCTTCTGGGGCGGTTTATGGCATGGCCTGATCTCTCCCTTTGACCTGGTCGGGATGCTTATCTATGACGACGTAACCGTGTTCGCCCAAAACAATAACGGCGCCTGGTATGCATTCGGCTTTATTCTCGGAGGCGGTGGCTGGGGCATCCTTGGAGGGAACAGGCTGGGAAGGAAATAATCACCGGCCTGAATCTCGATGTTATGGGAAGTCTTTCTCAAACCGATATTGAGCAGATTGTAAAGAAACACCTGCTCCCTTCCAATCATTTTATATACGGTTTTGCCGATCTCCGTGGCTTGCTTATCCCGGAGTTCAGGGAATTTTCTTCCGGCATATCAATAGGAAAAAAACTGGATGACACAATCCTGGATTCTATTGAGCACGGCCCCACCCGGGAGTACGATGAGCATTACAGGGAAATGAACCTGGCGCTTGAGCAGATCATTGATGCCATCTGCCGTGATTTGAGAAAAAATAAGGTCAACTGCATAAAAGTTTCCCCGACTGTGGTTATGAACAGTAAGGAATTCAAACCCTACATTAAAGACCTGAGGTATAAGCTTTCTCATAAAATGGTGGCAACCAGAGCCGGCTTAGGATGGATTGGGAAGACTGACCTGTTTGTCTCGAAAACCTTCGGCCCCCGCCTCAGGCTCGCAAGTATCCTCATTGAACAAAACAGTAATCCGGGCAACAGACCGATTGACAAAAGCCGCTGCGGGACCTGTGATGTTTGCGCTGATAAATGCCCGGCCCATGCCGCAAACGGAAGGTTGTGGGATATCCATACCGACCGTGACCTCTTTTTTGATGCACAAAAATGCAGGGAACAATGCGGCAGGTTCGGGATGGATCTTTTTAAAAAGGAAATCCGGATTTGCGGAATTTGTGTTTCGGTTTGCCCCCTCGGGCGGATCCGGTCATGATCCTCTGAAACTCATTCCGGAAATGCATAATAAAAACCATCCCTGCAAATAATTCCGCCTTTGTGAAATTCCAAATCAGAAGCTTTATTCAATATTCCGAATTAATCCATAAATTTATCTGCTCAAAACCGTAAAACCACAAACATGAAAAAAACAGCTGCTCTATTTTTTTTAATCTTTATAATCGGCCTCATCACGCCAATCCTTGCCACAGCAGGTGGAGGAAAATTTGAAGGAGTAATTCATTATACTATTAGTATTCCCAACAGCACTCTGCCTGAAGAACAGATTGCAATGTTTCCGAAGGCATCGACACTCTCAATCAAAGGGACAAATACATGTAACGAGTCATCATCGGCCATGGGTAATGTGGTTGAGATCACCAATTATGAAAAAAAGTTCACGGTGACCCTTCTTGATATGATGGGGAAAAAAATTGCGATCAAAAAAACCCTTGACGAAATTACGAAAGACAACGGCAAAGGACCCAAACCCACTGTCCAGGTGACGAATGAGACAAAGGAAATTGCGGGTTATAAATGTAAGAAAGCGATCATTACCCTGGAGAAGAACGGGAATAAGAGCTCTTTGGAGGCATGGTATACCAACGAACTTGGAGGAAAGGAAAGTAATTTCGGAAACCCCGTTTACAGTGATATTGACGGTATTCTTATGGAATTTACCCTCCAGGAGCGGACGATCACGATGAAATACTCAGTATCGAAGGTTGAGATAAAGGCAGTAGCCGACAGTACCTTCGAAATTCCAGCGGATTACAAACTCATGACCCAGGAAGAGCTTAAAAGCATGTTCGGGGGAGGGATGTAAACAGGCCCTGACCAAATCAGCCAAATGCTGTTAGTACGGTATTGTGTAATATATTTTCTTCTTGTTTGTTCACTGACGGCATTGTCGCAGCAGGCATATAAGGGATTGGTATATGATACTAAGACCGGTGGTCCCGTTCCCTTTGCCACCCTGAGGCTCGTCGGGAAGGATGGCGGGATGATTGCCAATGAGGATGGCCGCTACTACCTTCCTGCCGGTGTTTTCATGAAGACAGATACTGTAATGGTTTCCTGCGTGGGTTATCAAAGCAGGAAGATCCTCATAAGGTCACTCAGGGACACATCCAATATAGGCCTGAAACCAATGATATATGACCTGAAAGAAGTAAATATCGTAGCGAAAGGTCAGCCCGATTACCTGTACCGCATGGTCTATGATATCTGCCAGAAATACCGCAAAACCGATGAAAAGATATATTCGAAGGCATACTTCTCATTCCTGAGCGAATGTAATTATGAGCCCCTTGAAATCATTGAAGCATACTGCAACGCCTCGGTTTCCTGCGGCGACGGGATCAGCCAGCTCACGCCAAAGAATGGAAGGATTGGTTTAACCCTGAGAAATTTTTGGAGCCTGAACACAACCGATATCCTTAAACACCTGCTTCCGTTCACGAACGGAGGCCATTACACCATTCCTCTGTCGGCCGGGAACCTGAGTTATCACCACTTTAAACAACTTTATTATGTTAACCTGGTAAAACATTCCGGAGAGGGCAGCAATGTAAATTATGTTCTGCGGCTTGTTCCGAAGGGGGACAGCGTTAAGCTCTTTGAAAGCACAGTGTACCTGAATGAACACGATAACACGATCGAAAAGATAGAGTATTCGGCCAGGAACCTTGATTTTTACTATCTCCGTGCCCAGGTCCACGGTGACAGGGTTGATTCGGTGAACCTGTCATGGCTGGTAAGCTTTGACAATACCGATAACAAGAACCCAAAAATATCGAGGATGTCGCTCGATTATTCCTTGCTTTATATAGAACAGACTGACAACCTCACCACACGGCTATCAGCAAATGCAGAACTCATCTTTTACGATTACAACAAACCTTACCTGAATTCCCTGGGATACCCGGGCGACCAGCCGAATGATTACCAGAGGATCATGAGTATTCCTTATGATTCGATATTCTGGATATATCCCGGTGTTACGCCGGAAAGCAAGAAACAATCAAGGTTCAGGGACTTTTTCCGCTCAAACGGAGTGCTTCTGAACTACAACTCAGGCCTCAACAAATTTGTCAGGTCGGTTTACCTCCCATGGACATCAGAACGGAACCTCGAATTCTACGAGCTTGGCACTGCGCCTCCCGCATCAAAAACCACTTACATCCCTGCGATTTCAGGAAAAACAGATCAGAGAAGAGGATCCCAGATCCTGGGTATCATCCTGATCAATCCGGTCGACATCAACGACAGCCTTCATATAAGTTCGGCAACCCTCGTCAATGCCCGTGCTTCCTTTATGAGCGAAAGGCAGAGTTACAGGGCAACAGCAGTCATCAACATTATTTTTGATCTGTATGAACTGAAAAGGCGGGAAATTGTGAACCGCTTTCATTCGATGAAATACGGCTCCGAAAAATCCTGGAACGAATTTAAGGATCTGTACGAAAAAGAATTAGTTAACCTCCAGGACAGCATACGGCTTTTTTATAATGAAACCTGGGAGGGGACCAATGTGGAAATGATACGCTTATGGTACGATCATGTCTCGGCAGAACTTGGCGTAAAGCGCACTGACCTGATCCGGCGAATGATGGTTGAAGACCAGGATAAGAAGAAGCGAAAGAAGCCAAAATCCAGATGAAGTCGTGAATTCCAGGGCTACATGAAATTCGCTGATTAACGGGAGACATTTTGGGCGGCAGCATGTTCTGCGGCCTGTATTGCCTGCCTGAGGGTCTCAAAGGTGAATGGTTTGCTTACATAACCATCCATTCCTGCCTCTAAATAAAGTTCACGGTCACCTTTCATGGCGTTGGCGGTAAGAGCTATGACAGGCACATAGGTTGATGTGATTTTTTCTTTTTGCCTGATGGCTTTCGCAACCTGGTATCCATCGAGGACAGGCATTTGTATATCAAGAATTACAAGGTCAAAATTGATGCTGTCAAACTTGTCAAGCGCCGTTTGTCCGTTATCTGCCAGTTCAACTTCAAAGCCCATTCGTTTAAGCTGAAAACTGACGATTTTTTGGTTGATCAGGTTATCCTCTGCAACAAGTACCTTCTTACCGGTATAGTTATCTTCAATCAGTTCCATGCTATTATCAGGGTTCTGAAGTTTGGGGCCGCTCAACTCAAAAGGCAAATTGAACCAGAAAGTCGATCCTTTCCCCTGAACACTGGAAACCCCGATCTCGCCTCCCAGCAGATCGGTAAGTTTTTTACAAATCGAAAGTCCCAGGCCCGTTCCCGAAATGAGTTTATGTTTCTGCTGCTTTATCCTTGAGAAAACCCTGAATAATGAATCGATTGACTCCGGCGGAATTCCTATCCCTGAATCACTGACTTCAAATCTCAGTACTGCATGATCCGCAGTGCGGCTCAGGAGGTGGATGCGGATCCCGATCTGGCCCTGTTCTGTAAATTTAACAGCATTATTGGCTAGATTCAGAATGATCTGCCTGAGCCTTTGGGAGTCGCCATGAAGATGGTTAGGGACATTTTCATCGGTCCGCACCGAAAAGTCGATTGATTTTTCCCTGGCTTTTATGTTCAGCATCTGGAAGATATCCTCCAAAACCCTATCAAGCATGAATGGGTGAAAATCGAGCTCCATCTTGCCGGCTTCAATAGCCGAGAAATCGAGTAGGTCGTTCACCAGCACCAGCAAGTTTTCTGCCGACGAAACAATCCCTCTCAGCAGGTCTTCCTGGGGCTCATCGAGAGAAGTGTTTTTCAATATTTCGGCAAGGCCGAGAATCCCATTCATAGGGGTGCGAAACTCATGGGATATGCTGGCAATAAACTCATTTTTAGCCATTGTTCCTGCTTCCGCAAGTTCCTTCGAGTGCATCAATTCGGTTTCATAGTGCTTTCGCTCTGTTATATCCCAGGATATCCCGATAAGGCCAATGATCTGGTCATCTGCATTTCGTATCGGGGCCAGATTGGTATTAATCGCGCGTAAACGCCCGTTATACTCCACCTCCTCAATCACATCATAAACTGCTGTTCCGGAATCAATGACAGATTTTTCAGTAAGTATGTATTCGCTGTTGTTATAATCGAGGAAGATATCCTTCGCGCTCTTCCCCTTTATCTTTTCAGCCGGAATTCCAACAAGCTCCGCAAAACTTTGGTTTACCAAAATATAATTCAGGCTTCTGTCTTTGAAAAACACATAAGCCGGTATCGTCGTGAGAATTGTAGACAGTTCTTCCGCACGGACCTTTAATTTTTCTGAGACGTTCTTAAGATCCGCGGAAGTCCGCGTAAGCAAAGACGACAGGATGTTCTTCTCTTTATTTGACCGTTCATATTTAAAGTTCAGCTTCTCATATTCTGTCTTCGCTTTCAATAATTCTCCCATAATTCTTTCCCTGCTCCCTGCAAATTCTTCAGGAGTTTTCATCTTTCGCAGTTCTTCGATAAGGAGCTGGAAGTCTGTCAGCATCTCACTTCTGTTTTAAGGAAACCAAGGTAAATGTCTGATTGTAGAAATCGCAGGAATTCTGATAATTATTCCCAATCTCGCCGTATGTGAAAAATCCTATCAGGGGTTTTCGCCATTTTACCCATGCCTCCTCAATCTCTTCTGAAATCGTTGGTCCCAAAGCATTATGCCTTGCCATGCAGGAAAACAATATCAGTAAATCACATCGGGGATTAGACTCATAAAACTCATGCACTTTCTTCTTTGTATGTTCTATGATCTCGAATCCAGGTGAACTTGAAAAGGTCACTACGGCTCCGGCAGGCACTGTTCCCGCAAAGATGAGTGCTTTCTTTTCCCTGTCGACATTAAGCACAGCCCTGAGTACAAAGTCAGGATCGCTTTTTCTTATCAGCAAAGGATATTCAACTCCTATTTCCGGAAGATCTTCATCACTTACATTCAGATATTGTTTATATACATCGAGGGCAGGCTCATTATCTATGGTATATACAATATTGCCTTCTGAACTCGTGATGATCTTGTCGGCTCCTATACTGACCCAACCACTCGTTGCAATCCCGTTTATTTCATAAACTGACTTGTCAAGCACCAGGAGGATAGCTCCGTTTGATTCGGCCGAAGCCTCCGAAAAAACTGTAGTTTCTTTAAAATGGGCGTCATCACCTGACAATCCGCCGTACATCATGACGTCCTGGCCAAGCACGTTCTGAATGCCCCTGACCAGCTGTTCTCCATCAATTGTTAATCCGCTGGCAACTACAAGTATTGCAGGGTCCGCGAAAACTTTCTTCGCCCAGCTGCCTGATTTTTGACCAAGTTCAAAGGAAGTCATTCCGATCCCGTTAAACAGCCTGAGATCGAAGGATCCCGGGATCAGGTTCAACATGCAGCAGACTAATCCACCTTCACTGATCACCTTCCCGGTATTGTCGTACAAAATTTCACCACAGGAGCTGCTGCCAAGAACCCGTACCCCTTTAGGGCCCAGGAATTCAACGATCCCAGCCAGATCCAGCTCAACCGAAGAAAACACGATGGCAACATTTGGGATGAACCCATCAGCTGAGTTCCGATCCCATTTCTGCCGGAAATCATTTACCGAACCTGTACTAAACGTCCTGACCTGCATAGCCTTGATTTTATTGCTTGTTGTCTTTTACCAGCGCGCCCTCAGAAAATGTTTCAGATCTCTTCACGGCCCCGTTCTCTTCATAAAAAATCCAGGCGCCGTCTTTTCGGCCAGCCTTATATGCACCGGAGAATTGGATTTTTTGTCCCGGATAATATCCAATAAAAGGTCCTTCCTGCTCTCCACGTGAATATGATCCCTCGAATTTCAGATTACCGTCATTAAAATACTGTATCCACTCCCCATCTTTTTGCCCATCCCTGTAATTTATCCGTTCTGCCATTTTACCGTTAGGGTAAAATGTCAGGAAAACCCCGTTTTTAACCCCTAAGGTATAATTTTCTTCCGAGAGCAATGCCCCGTCATAATCGCTGTAATACTTCCACGTACTGTCTTTTTTCTCATTCCTGTAATTGCCTTCAGCGATCTTGCGGTCATTGTTCGCATAAGAAACAGTTCTTGCAGTTTGGCCGTCATCACTCATGACTGCGATTGCTTTCAGCTTGCCGTCAGTATAATAATACCTGAAAGTTCCGGATGGCACTCCGTCTTTGAACTGACCATCATAAAGTGCGTGCCCGTCCTTGTCATGTTTTTTCCATCGGCCCTGTTTCCGTCCTGACGGATCTGTGTAGTTGAGGCTGTCCTGACCGGAAACATGGCAAACCATCCCCAGGATAAAAAAAAGCAATAACACACGGCTCATCTTGAAACGTCTAAAAGATTACATTTGTAAAAATAAACAATTTTCAGTGAATTCTCTACCATCCAGGGTTTTTGAAACCGCAGTAAATGAATTGGCGAAACTTCCGGGTATAGGCAGGAAAACCGCCCTGAGAATGGCATTGCATCTGCTGAAATCCAGAAAAGAAGATGCAGAAGCATTTGGTATGGCCATTATCCGTATGCACAACGACATCCGTTACTGCAGGGAGTGCGGGAATATCAGTGATGATGAACTTTGCTCAATCTGTGGAAGCCCGAAACGCGACAAATCCATCGTTTGTGTGGTTGAGGATATCCGTGACGTTATTGCAATTGAGAATACAGGGCAATTTAACGGAGTGTACCATGTGCTCGGAGGGATTATCTCCCCGATGGAAGGCATAGGACCGGATGAACTGAATATTGAAGGGCTGATCGAAAAAGTAAACTCAGGCAGTCTTACAGAAATCATCCTTGCGCTCCCCACAACCATTGAAGGCGATACGACGAACTTTTATATCTATAAAAAGTTGCATTCATCGGCAATTCCGGTAACCATGATAGCCCGCGGCATATCAATAGGTGACGAACTGGAACATACCGACGAGGTTACGCTGGGCAGGTCAATAGTCAACCGTACCCCTTACGAGAGTATCATTCAGAAAAAAAATCAGTGATTTTTTATTCCAGGCTGAAAAGCTGTAACTGGTTAACCCTCGACGAAGTAAGGTTTACCTCCAGATCATGGTAATTCTCAAGAAGCGGTCGTATGGCCTTTTTGATGATCTTGTTCGGGGTGCTTTTTCTCGATTTGCAATAATTGATGAGTGATTTCTTCTGACGTGACGAAACCGTTATGGTCACCTGCTTGTACTTTACCGTCTTTTTTTTCTTTTTCTTACTCATCTCCCCTGATAATCTCGTCAACGTCGTGCAATATTTTCATGGTCAGATGATAAGCCTTTTCCTGCATATCGCTTTCTGCATATATCCTGACGATTGGTTCCGTGTTTGACTTCCTGATGTGGACCCATTCACCTTCAAATTGTATCTTTATCCCATCAATAGTCGAAACCGGATGTTTTTTATATTGGGTTTCCAGCTTCTTCAAAATATCATCAATATTCATTTCCGGTGTAAACCGCATTTTATTCTTCGAGATAAAATAATTCGGATACTCGTCTCTGAGCTGGGAACAATTCTTGCCGGTGCGTGCCATGTAAGATAAAAATAAGGCGATACCGACAAGGGCATCCCTTCCGTAGTGTAATTCAGGATAAATCACCCCGCCGTTCCCTTCCCCTCCTATCACCGCATTATGCTCTTTCATGCATTCCACTACATTGACCTCTCCTACTGCTGATGCAAAGTATTTCCCCTGATGCTTCTCTGTAATAACCTTCAGAGCCTGGGTGGATGAAAGGTTAGATACCGTATTGCCAGGTTTATGCTGCAAAACATAATCAGCCACAGCAACTAAAGTATATTCTTCACCAAATGGCTCGCCAAGCTGGTTAACGATAGCGAGCCGGTCAACATCCGGATCAACTACAAATCCGACATCAGCCTTGCTTTTTACCACAGCTTCACAAATGTCGCTGATGTTCTCAGGCAAAGGTTCCGGGTTATGGGGAAAGTCGCCTGTGGGTTCACAGTACAGGCAAACAACTTTGTTCACTCCGAGGGCTTCCAGCAGCATCGGAACCGCAATTCCGCCGGTACTGTTTACAGCGTCAATTGCAACAGTGAACCCGGCTTTCTTAATGGCTTCAACGTCAACAAGAGGAAGCTGAAGTATCTTGTCAATATGCTTTCCCAGGCACGAATCATCCGTAGTGGAGATGCCCAGGTCCTGCACTTCTGCGTATTTACGGTCTTTTCGTGCAGCCAGTCCAAGGATCTTCTCACCGTCGGCAGCTGAAAGAAATTCTCCCTTTGAATTAAGGAGTTTCAGCGCATTCCAATGTTTCGGGTTGTGGCTTGCAGTAAGAATGATTCCCCCATCGGCATTGTGAAAGCCTACTGCAAGTTCTGCTGTAGGTGTCGTGGTAAGCCCGATGTCGATAACATCAAGACCGCAACTCTGCAAGGTACCGCAAACCAAGTGATTAACCATATCGCCCGATATCCTTGCATCACGGCCCAGAATGATTAACGGAGTTTCTTTTCCGCTGTCATCTTTAACCCATTGGGCGTATGCGGAAGTAAATTTCAAAATATCAGCCGGAGTCAGACCCTGCCCTTCCTTCCCCCCTATCGTTCCACGGATCCCGCTGATCGAAGTAATTAATGGCATAAATAATTTTAAACAAATGTAACGTTTTCTTTAGGTTCTCAAAATCTTTGTGAAAAAAAACATAAAACTATATGAGGCCGGTTAGAGTAACGCAAGCAGGAATTGTTTATTTTTGCACTGAATTATTTGTTGCGCTTTACTCAAGCATCCTTTATGGAAGATCCCTTCGAATCCCAATTCGACCCTGAACTGATTGCTCTCGTAAGACATTACGAGGACATGATCAACCATAAGGAACATCTTTTCTTCGATGTTTTTGAATATGAAGAGATTATCGATTACTATCTTTACCTGAACGATCTTACTTCTGCCCTGGTTTGCCTGAAAAAAGCCCTTCATCAGCACCAGGACAACCCTCTTATCCTGCTAAAACAGGTACAATATTATATCCATTCGAAAAAGGAACGTGAGGCTCTGAACCTGCTCGATGAACTCGACCTCATCGGGATAAACGATCCGGATTTCCAGGTTCAGAAAGGCAACCTCTACAGTCAGCTTGAACGCTCAGAAAAAGCCATTCAGTCTTATAAAAACGCATTGGAAGGCGGCGAGGACCAGGACGACATTTATGTGAGCCTTGCGTTTGAATATGAAAACCTCGGCAAGTACAAGCAGGCTATTAAATACCTCACCGATGCCATCAGCGTAAATCCTGAAAATGAAGCTGCATTATTTGAGATCTCTTTTTGTTTTGAGATTACAAAACAATCCGATAAATGCATTGAATTTTTCAAGACTTTTCTCGATGAACATCCCTACTCGAAGGTGTCATGGTTTAACCTGGGTGTGGCTTACGGGAATATCGAAGAGTTTGACAAGTCGGTCGAAGCATACGACTTTGCCATCGCTATCGACGACTCCTTTTCTTCGGCTTATTTCAACAAAGCCAATTGTTATGCAAATGCAGGTTTGTACGAGAAGGCCATACAGACCTATCTCGAAACCTTGTTTTATGAAGAACCTGAGCCTTTGACCTATTATTACATCGGAGAATGTTACGAAAAACTCTGCCAGTTCGACTATTCGATTGACTATTATAAAAAAACCATTTCTCTCGACAGTGATTTTGCCGATGCCTGGATGGGCATTGGCATAGCATATGATGAGCTTCAAAAACCTCAGACCGCATTATCATATGTGAGGAAAGCCATCAAGTTATCCCCTGCAGTACCCGAATACTGGTCGATGCTGGGAGATATGTATATTAAACTGAATCGCTTTGATGAAAGTATTTCCGCATTCAAAAAAGCGATCGAACTGAATCCTGACGACCCTGATGTATGGCTTGATCTTTCTGTTACATATGCTGACGCCCGGCTTTTCCAGGAAGCTTATGACGTGCTTCTCGAAGGATTGAAGCATCATGACGGGAATCCCGATTTCTTCTTCGGGATGGCTTATTATCTTTTTTTACTCGGCCGCGGCAAACATGCGAACGAAACCCTTTCAAAAGCCCTGACCATTGATTTTAACGGGTATAAGAGGTTGTTTACGATGTTTCCCGAAGCCAGGCATAATCCTGCCCTGCTTGAAATTATTGAAGCCTATAAAAAATAACTATTATGTTGAACTTTGACCTTCCTTTATTACCTGAACGGACCTTAAAACCTCGTCAGACCGGCCTTGCCATGGTAATGGATAAAAGCCTCAGTGTGCGTGAAGCCGAAGATCTTGTATCCATTGGCAGCGATTATATTGATTATATCAAACTCGGGTTCGGAACTTCAATTGTCACCCGTGACCTGCAGAAGAAAATTAAAGTTTATAAAGATGCTAATGTCAAGGTATACCTTGGCGGAACCCTTTACGAAGCTTTTTTCATCCGTGACCGCTTCGATGATTACAGGAAATATATTGATCAGCTTGGTCTTGACACGGTCGAGATATCCGACGGTTCGATGAACATCGACCATGATGTGAAATGTGAACATATCAATATCCTTTCGAAACAGTATACCGTGCTCTCGGAAGTCGGCTCGAAGGAATCAGGGATCCTTATTTCCCCTGGCAAATGGATCGAAATGATGCAGAAAGAATTACAGGCAGGCTCTTTCAAAGTCATCGGCGAGGCCAGGGAAAGCGGCAATGTGGGCATTTACAGGCCGACAGGCAAAGCTCATGTGTCGCTGATCAACAAGATCCTCAGCAAGGTCGATATTCAGAAAATTATATGGGAAGCCCCTCTGAAATCCCAGCAGGTATGGTTTATTAAACATTTCGGCTCCAATGTCAACCTGGGAAATATACCACCCTCTGAAATAATTCCTTTAGAGACCTTGCGGCTTGGCTTAAGAGGCGATACCTTCTTCCAGTTCCTCCCGGAAAAACTAAAAAAATTCCAGCAGGTTTGAACAGCGAACCGCAACGGTACGGCCTGATCGGTTACCCGCTTTTACAATCCGCATCAGCTGCATATTTTGCGAAAAAATTTGAACGCGAAGGCTTAGCCGGGTATTCCTATTCTCTTTTTCCTTTATTGTCGGTGGATGAGGTAAGACCTCTGATCGCCGGCACTCCCGGCCTGCAAGGTTTCAATGTCACGATACCTTTCAAACAAAGCATTATTCCGTTACTTGACAAACTTGATGCTGCCGCCCAGGATATAGGAGCTGTGAACACTGTTGTGGTAAGGAACTCCGGCAAAGCCTTTGAACTCACGGGATACAACACTGATGCGGAAGGATTCAGAAAGTCTCTCAGCCCCGGTTTTTCCCATACCCATGCATTAATACTGGGCACGGGAGGATCCTCTAAAGCAGTTGCTTACAGCCTGAAAAAAATGGGACTTGAAGTCCTGTTTGTTTCCCGTACAAAAACAGCTGATGATATCATCAGTTATACTGATATCGGCAGTGACATCCTTAAACGGTACACCTTCATTGTAAACTGCACGCCTGCAGGAATGTATTACTGTCCCGAGACCCTTCCTCCTTTTCCGGTCAGCCTGTTAAATACCCGTCACGAAGTCTATGACCTGATCTATAACCCTCCGATGACAAAACTGTTGCAGATGGCGGCAAAGACAGGTGCCGGAACCCGGAACGGCCGGAAGATGCTCGAAATGCAGGCCGACCTGGCCTTTGAAATATGGATGAAAGCGGAATAAGTTGGAAAATAGTGATTTGGTGAAACAAGAAATCAGAGATATCACGAAAATAAATTCACCACCTATTCTTTCTTCTCTGTTTCCTTCTCATCCTCAGACCTGATTACTTCGATCTTCAAATTTGCCACCATAGCGGCAATAGCGCCCACCGCTGCAAGCAAGGGGGCGATGATTGCACCGATTACACCGAAAGTCACTGGTATCTCAAGATAAACCTTCCCGGTTTCATCCTTGATGATAAGCCTTCTTACATTGCCTTCGTGAATCAGCTGCTTCACCTTTTCAACAAGTTCTTCACCTTTGACCCGGAATTCTTCTTTTATATTTTCCATTGTTTTTCTTTATTTCTTTTGACGAAAACGCTGCCCTGACGTTACATTAAAACAACTTATCTTAATAACATTTTCAATATCCCCAGTTTACCCCTGTATGGCGGATACCTTACGGGAACATCTATCCTTGTCGATTTGCTGATCACCGACCGCTGATGTGAAAACGCCTCAAAACTGAACCGGCCATGGTATCTCCCCATACCGGAATTCCCGACTCCTCCGAATGGTATGTTTGGATTGGCAACATGGGTAATAACATCATTGATGCATACTCCGCCGGAAGAGGTCTTCCGAAGAATTTCATCCTGTTTGACACTGTCTTCGGAAAAATAATAAAGAGCCAGGGGCTTCTGATGAGAATTGATATATGTGATCACTTCGCTGATATCAATGAATTTGATGACCGGCAGTATCGGACCGAAGATCTCTTCCTGCATTATAGCATCCCCGGGCTCTACGTTGTCAAGAATAGTAGGCGAAATATAACGGTCTTTAATATCGACCTGTCCTCCGGCAATGACTGTTCCACCACCCAGGAAAGCAGCAAGCCGCTGAGTTTTGTCCTCGCTTACAATCCTGGGGAAATCATCACTTTCCTTTGGAATTGATCCGAAATACCGGGTAATTTTTTTACTCATTAATTGTAAAAGCTCATCTTTTACAGAGGCATGAACAAAGAGGTAATCGGGGGCTATACAGGTTTGGCCGGCATTCAGGAATTTACCCCAGGTGATCCGGCTTGCAGCCACTTTCAGGTTTGCATCGGCATCCACGATGCAGGGACTTTTACCTCCAAGTTCAAGCACGAGCGGAGTAAGGTTTTTAGATGCCGATTCCATGACTATCCTCCCCACGGCAGGGCTGCCTGTAAAGAAAATATGATCCCATTTCTCCTGCAGCAACGCCTTGCTCAGTTCAATCTCACCGTTATACAATGAAATGTAGCGTGGGTCGAAGAATTCGCCTATCATATCGGCCATAACCCCGGCAATGTTCGGTGTGAACTCGGAAGGTTTAAGGACGACACAATTTCCCGCCGAAATGGCCCCTACGAGGGGATTGATCAAAAGCTGAAAAGGATAATTCCAGGGAGCCATGATCAGGACCAGTCCATAAGGTTCTTTTACAATCCTGCTCTTCGACCAGAAGTGAAGCAGCTGGTTCGTGCCCGCCTTCTCTGGTTTTGCCCAGTGGTGAAGATTTCTTATATGCCTTCCAGTCTCTTCAAGTACAAGTCCCAGTTCGGTTTCGTAAGTCTCAAATCTTGACTTTCTCAGATCCTTCCAGAATGCTTCGTACAACCGCTCCTCATAGGCAAGTATTGCTTTCTTCAGCGTCTTTAACTGCTCAATCCTGAATTCCAGGGCTTTTGTCGTATGGGTAAAAAAGAAATCCCGTTGATTCCGGAGTTGCTGGGATAAGTCGTTCATCGATTGATTGATTAATTGATTGTTCGATTGAATGAATGGTTGATTGAAACTGTGATTAAGTGATCCGCTTATGGCTCATGGCTCATGGCTAATGGCTCATTCAAAGGTACAATATTTTGATTGCCTGAAAAAAATGGTTAAATTCTGCAAAACATTTGGTAAATCCCAAAGAAAGATGTAATTTTGCAGCCCGATTTTACTACCCTAAAAAATACGTTAAATTAAGTTGTCAGAAAATGAATTTAGCACCTGAAGTAAAAAAGAATGCATTTAAGGAGCACGGAAAATCTGAGTTTGATACGGGTTCAGCTGAGGCACAGATCGCCTTGTTTACGATGAAGATCCAGCATCTTACCGAACACCTGAAAGTGAACAAAAAAGACATGGCCACTGAGAAATCACTGGTAAGCATGGTTGGAAAGCGTCGCCGTTTGCTCGATTACCTGAAGCAAAAAGAGATCAGCCGTTACAGGGCTATCATCAAGAAATTGAATATCCGTAAGTAAATTACCCCGTTACGGAATAGTAAAAGAGGCAATTCGATAATTGCCTCTTTTACTGTCTGAAAGACTGTAAGAATTTCATCCCGGGCTTGCAGCTTCTTTTATTAATCCAAAAAATCCGGGCCTATACAAATAAGAATTATCTCAAATGAACCCTATTTTAAAAACTTTCCAGCTTCCCGACGGCCGAGAGGTAAGTATTGAAACCGGACGTCTTGCAAAGCAGGCCGACGGTTCTGTTGTTGTCAAGCTGGGCGATACCATGTTGCTGGCTACGGTGGTTGCCAGACAGGAAGCCGGCGAGAATATTGATTTCATGCCACTTTCTGTTGAATACCGCGAAAAATATGCTGCAGCCGGTCGTTTTCCGGGCGGCTTTTTCAAACGCGAAACCAGGCCCTCCGACCATGAAGTGCTTATCGCCCGCCTGGTCGACCGCGTTCTCAGGCCCCTCTTTCCTGAAGATTTTCATGCTGAGGTTCAGGTTATTATCACCCTGATCTCAGCCGACAGAAATATTATGCCTGACGCATTAGCCGGCCTTGCAGCTTCTTCTGCCCTGGCAGTCAGCGATATACCATTCCTCGGACCGATCTCGGAAGTCCGTGTTGCACGCATAAACGGCCAGTTCGTAGTTAATCCGAACATATCTGACCTTGCCAACGCAGATATCGACATTATGGTCGGCGCTACCATCGACAACATCATGATGGTTGAAGGTGAGATGAAAGAAGTTTCGGAAACCGACATGATAGAAGCCCTGCGTTTTGCCCACGAAGCGATTAAAGTACAATGCCTGGCTCAGGCTGATCTGGCCTCTCAGGTTGAACAATCGAAAGTAAAGCGCGCATATTGCCACGAGGTCAATGATGAAGGATACATGCAGAAAATGCATGCAGCCTGCTATAGCAAAATATACGCGATGGCAGCAAAAGGGGTTGCCGACAAACATGAGCGCAAGACGATTCTTGAAACGATAAAATCAGAATTTCTTGCAACCCTCACCGACGAAGAAAAAGTGAAGTTCACCCCGATGACCGGCCGTTACTTCCACAGCATAGAGAAGGAAGCCATCCGGAACGCAACCCTCGACGCACGTATCCGTGTCGATGGCCGCAAACTTGACCAGATACGTCCAATCTGGAGTTCGGTGGATTACCTCCCTGCAGCCCACGGTTCAGCAATATTCACACGAGGCGAAACCCAATCCCTGACTTCTGTCACCCTGGGAACGAAACTGGATGAGCAGGTGGTCGATGGCGCAGTTATTGACGGTAAAGCAAACTTCATGCTTCATTACAACTTTCCTCCTTTTGCAACCAGGGAAGTGAAACCCATACGCGGCATAGGCAGAAGGGAAATCGGCCACGGCAATCTTGCATTGCGGGCATTAAAACCTATGATCCCCACCGACAGTGATAACCTTTACACGATACGTATCGTTTCGGATATTCTTGAATCCAACGGTTCTTCCTCAATGGCGACCGTTTGTGCCGGCACTCTTGCCCTGATGGATGCAGGTGTTAAGCTGAAAAAACCGGTTTCTGGTATTGCGATGGGGCTCATCACAGATAAAAAGACCGGTAAATATGCCGTTCTTTCTGATATCCTGGGCGATGAAGACCACCTGGGCGACATGGACTTCAAGGTTTGCGGTACTGTCGACGGAATCACTGCCTGCCAGATGGACATCAAAGTCGACGGTCTTTCTTACGAGATATTGAAAGAAGCCCTGGACCAGGCAAAACGGGGAAGGCTTCACATCCTCGGCGAAATGGCCAAAACGATTACTGAGCCGCGTGCAGACTACAAACCGTTCGTCCCGCGCATTACGCAGATAAAGATCCCGCGTGAATTCATCGGAGCTATCATAGGCCCCGGAGGAAAAGTAATCCAGGAAATGCAGCGCGAAACAGGCACGACGATCGTTATCGAAGAAGTAGGAGAATTCGGCGTTATCGATATCGTTGCCGATAACATCGCCGCCAGGGATGCTGTGCTGGAAAAGATCAAGCGCATTGTAGCGGTTCCCGAAGTCGGTGCGATCTACAAAGGAAAAGTAAAGAACATCCAGCCTTTCGGCGCTTTTATTGAAATCCTTCCGAACCAGGATGGTTTGCTGCATATCTCCGAGATCGAGTGGAAACGCCTTGAAAAAGTTGAAGATGCTCTGAAGATCGGTGATGAAGTCGAAGTGAAACTCATTGAAGTTGATTCGAAGACCGGTAAACTCAAACTCTCGCGCAAGGTACTCCTGCCAAAACCTGAAGGCATGACCGACAATAAAGAAAGTCACCATGGAGGCTCCAGGCCGGATCACAGATCAGATCACCGTTCCGATCAAAGGCGTCCTCCGAATCAATAATTTTGTAACTTTAAAGGCTAATTTTCGTAAAACTGACCACACCAGGTTAAATTAAAGGAAATCGCGCATGAGGCAGCTGAAAATCACGAAACAGGTTACCAACCGCGAAACCGCGTCATTAGACAAGTATCTCCAGGAAATCGGGAAAGTTGAACTGATCACGGCCGACGAAGAAGTATCCCTTGCCCAGCGAATCAAGCAGGGCGACCAGGCTGCCCTGGAGAAACTGACAAAAGCGAATCTGCGTTTTGTGGTTTCCGTGTCAAAACAATACCAAAACCAGGGACTCAGCCTTCCTGACCTGATCAACGAAGGGAACCTGGGTCTTATTAAAGCTGCCCAGAGGTTTGACGAAACCCGTGGTTTTAAGTTCATCTCCTATGCCGTATGGTGGATACGCCAGTCAATCCTCCAGGCTCTTGCCGAACAATCGAGGATAGTACGCCTTCCGCTTAACAAAATCGGGTCTATCAACAAGATCAACAAGGCATACGCCCAGCTGGAACAACAGTATGAGAGGGAACCCAATTCCGATGAGATAGCCCATCTCCTGGAAATCTCCGAGAACGAAGTCAAGGAATCGCTCAGGAATTCCGGCCGTCATGTTTCAATGGATGCCCCCCTGATCCAGGACGAGGACAATACCATGTACGATGTTCTGAAAGGAGAAGAGAACACAACACCCGACAACGGACTGCTTTACGAATCCCTGAAAAAAGAGATAGAACGCGCTGTCTCAACGCTTACGCAGAGGGAAGCCGATGTGATCCGCTTGTATTTCGGACTGAATGGCAGCCATCCGATGACTCTTGAGGAGATCGGCGAACGTTTCGATCTTACCCGCGAACGGGTTCGCCAGATCAAGGAAAAAGCCATCCGAAGGCTGAAACATACGTCACGCAGTAAGATTTTGAAGACTTACCTGGGGTAAAAAAAGTAGCGAAGTAGCGAAATAACGAATATCGAATGTTGAATAAAATTATCCATATTTGTTTCGTTCGTAATTCGACATTCAATGTTCGACATTCGACATTCAAATAACTTCTGCTAATGTCCCATCTGCTTGCTCCCTCTCTCCTCTCTGCCAACTTCCTCAACCTCGGGAAGGACATCGAGATGATCAACCGCAGCCAGGCCGACTGGTTTCACCTGGATGTGATGGATGGCGTTTTTGTTCCCAATATTTCTTTCGGCCTCCCTGTTATTGAAAAAATCAGAAAGGCGGCTATAAAACCTTTCGACGTTCACCTCATGATCGTCGATCCCGACCGTTATATCGAAAGATTCAGAAAAGCGGGCGCAGATATCATCAGTGTTCATGCAGAAGCCTGTACTCATCTTCACCGTTCGGTTTACCTGATAAAAAGCTCAGGCGCGAAAGCCGGCGTAGTCCTGAACCCTCATTCACCGGTCAGCCAGCTCACCGATATCATCAATGATGCAGATATGGTGTTGCTGATGAGCGTGAATCCCGGTTTTGGAGGACAGAAATTCATTGAGAACACCTATCTGAAAATAAGGGAACTTAAAGAACTTATCCTTAAGAAGAACTCAGCCGCAATGATTGAGGTCGATGGTGGCGTTGACCTTAATAATGCTCCCTTGCTTGTGAGTGAAGGAGCCGATATCCTGGTTGCCGGGAATACCGTTTTTACTTCTTCCAACCCTGAACAGACAATAAGCCTTCTGAAGAATTTCTGACCTCCCCGCCTTTTTCTTTTCCTTTTTTGCTATTTTTACATTTCATTGTCCTGATCTGTTTTTATGGATTTTGATAAAGCCAAAGCATTTATTATCGATGAGCTTCGAAAAAAGCTTCCTCCCGGGTATACCTATCATTGCCTGGGCCACACTCTCGATGTCCATGCCGCCACTCAAAGGCTGATCGATTTGGAAGGCATTCGCGGACAAACTGCCAGGCTGATAGAAATTGCCGCTCTTTACCATGATTCGGGAATGCTTATCAGGTACAAAGATCACGAAGCTGCTTCTGCCGAACTTGCATCTTACTATTTACCCGATTTCGGCTTTACCAGAGAGGAGATCAGCATAATTAAAAACCTGATCATGGTAACCCGCCTTCCGCAGAAAGCCTATGTAATAGAAGAACAGGTGTTATGCGATGCAGACCTCGATTACCTTGGCAGGGATGATTTTTTTATTCACTCATTCGAATTGCAGCATGAATGGAACATGTTCGGGATAAAACAAACCAACCTCAGCCAATGGCTCGATCTGCAGATCAGATTTCTTAGTGAACATTCGTATTTTACAAAGTCGGCTAACGTTTTACGGAACCGGAAAAAATCAGATAATCTTAATGAAATAACATCCTTATGGCAACAAAACAATCAAAAGAGACCAAGTACAACAACATCATCCTGATCCCTACCGATTTTTCCGAAGTATGCGGAAATGCAGTCATTCACGGTATCCACCTTGCTCGTTTTCTGAAATTCAAGGCAGTGATCCTTCATGTGATCAACAATGAAACGAAAGCTGCTCTGAAAAAAAAGAACGTGGGGAACGATTACGTGGAAAAAAGGCTTAAAGAATATAAGTCCTACTACGAGAAAAAATACGAAGTAGAGGTTGATACTATTGCCGAAGAAGGCAGCATCTTCACAACCATTACCGAAGTGGCTGTCAGGATCAAAGCCAATATTATGATCCTCGGGACTCATGGGAAGAAAGGCCTTCAGCATGTGTTCGGCAGTTATGCACTCCGGGTTGTTTCCGAATCGCCTGTGCCCGTCATCGTAGTCCAGAAAAAATCGTTCAAGCAGGGCTATGAAAACATCGTTCTGCCGGTTTCGAATGATCTTGAAGCAAGGCAAGCCGTTCAATGGGCGAAACTGATCGCAACTCTCTTCAAATCGAAGATCAATATGTTCCAGGCTGTCGAAGCTGACCAGGGGCTTAACAGCCGCCTGAAAATAATCACCAGGCAGATCTCCGATGCTTTCAATGAAGAAAACATCAATCATGATGTTACTTATGCAGAGCCTAAAGGCGACTATGCAAAGCAGCTTTTATCCTATGCTGCCGCCAATCACGCCGACATGATCATGATTATGACCAGGCCCAATATCGATGTTCCCGGTTTCAGCATGTCGGCCTGGGACGAAAAACTGATGTTCAACGAAGCCCAGATCCCGGTGATGTGCATTAACCCCATTGAACTCGGTTATTATTATTACGAGTGGATCCAACTGGCCTGAGCAAATACAACATACAGATCCGCAGAATCTGGAATGATCAGCCCTTGCCGCTGATCATGGTTCTTGCCATACTCTTCCGCCTTCTTGCTGCAATTTTCGCAAAAGGCTGGGGCATGTTTGACGATCATTATATTGTGATTGAATCAGCCCAATCATGGGTCGACGGCCACGATTACAATAACTGGCTTCCCTGGAGCCAGGGGAATACGGGACCCACAGCACACAACTTCTTTTATCCAGGGATCAATTTCGTGTTCTTTACCATCATGAAGTTCCTTCATATTCATGATCCCCAGGTAAAGATGTTCTTTATGAGGCTGCTCCTTGGCACCTGGTCGCTCATCACGGTTTATTACGGTTACAGGATCACCGAAACACTCGGAGGTAGACGCCCGGCAACAAATGCAGGTATCCTTCTGGCCCTGTTCTGGTTCATGCCATGGATGAGCGTAAGGAACCTGGTAGAAATGGTCTGTGTGCCCCTCATCATCCTGGCGTACTGGTTTATTGTCAGGCCTGAGAATAAAACTAAACCTGTATTCTACTGGTTTATTGCCGGGCTTTTCCTTGGCCTGGCTACAGACATCAGGCTGCAAGCCGTATTTTTTCCGGTAGGGCTGGGTATCTGGCTGCTGTTCCGGGGAAAATTCAAACAGTTGATTTCCCTTACTGCCGGTTCCCTGCTGACATTCATTTTATTTGAAGGGGGGATTGACTTCCTGATCTGGGGCAAACCCTTTATCGAGATATATACATATGCCACCCTGAGCTTAACGGAAATCAACGACTATATCGTCCTGCCCTGGTATGATTACTTTTTAGTCCTCGGCGGATTACTGATCCCGCCGGTAAGCATTTTCCTTTTCTGGGGCTTTATCCGCAAATCAAAACAATATCTCCTGGTCTTCCTGCCCATCCTGCTGTACTTTGTGTTCCATTCATGGGTTCCGAATAAACAGGAAAGGTTTATTATACCTATGATTCCACTGTTTATAATGATCGGCAGCATTGGCTGGATGGAATTCCGGGAAAAATCAGCTTACTGGGAAAAACATAAAGCCCTGCTGCGCTCATGCTGGATATTTTTCTGGGTGCTTAATACCATTGTTTTACTGGTATTCACCTTCACCTATTCGAAAAGATCAATGGCTGAAAGCATGACGTATCTTTCGAAATACCCGGGAATAAACTATATGACCGCTATCGATGAGTCAAACAACCCGGAAATGTTCCCGAAATATTATCTTGGGCAATGGCCGGTCATGAGCAATGAAAAAAGCGGGGACCGCAGCCTCGACAGCATCCTTACATACTCGGTCAAAAACGGGAATAAGTATGCCCCGAGGTTTGTGTTGTTCACCGGCGATGCAGATATAAGTCCTATGGTAAAACAGACAAGAAAGTATCTTCCTTTTTTGGTTTACGAAACAACTATAAAACCGGGGTTTATCGACAGGCTGGTACGCCGGCTTAATCCCATCAACAGGAATAAAACCGTGTATATATACAGAAACGCTGAATTCTTTCCTGAAAAAAGATGATTGATAAAGGCATTGAAATATGAGTGGACAACGAATTCCTATAGCAAGACCCTCATTGCTGGGTAATGAAAAAAAATATGTGATGGATGCTGTGGAATCAGGATGGATCAGTTCCATAGGTCCCTACATAGACCGTTTTGAAAGGGACTTTGCATCATACCATGGCGTAAAACATGCCATTGCAACGCATAATGGGACGATTGCCCTTCATCTTGCCTTGTCAGCCGCAGGCATCCATGAGGGCGATGAGGTTATTGTTCCCGATCTCACTTTCATTGCCACCTCAAATTCAGTAAGGTATTGCAAAGCTCATCCTCTGCTTACAGATGTGGATCCGGATGACTGGAACATGGGTCCTGAGCAGATAATACATGCGATCACATCATCAACGAAAGCCATTATTCCCGTGCACCTTTACGGCAATCCGTCCATGATGAATGAGATCATGCTGATCGCCCGGGAGTATGGGCTGCTTGTCGTAGAAGACTGCGCTGAAGCTACGGGAGCTTTGCTGGGAAGCAAAAAAATCGGGACTTTCGGGCATGTCGGCTGCTATAGTTTCTTCGGAAATAAGATCATGACCACGGGAGAAGGCGGCATGTGCATTACAAACGATGATGAACTTGCTGAAAAGATGAGGATCCTCAGGGATCACGGTATGAACAGAAAGAAAAAATACTGGTACGACCACCTGGGGTTCAACTACCGTATGACCAATATGCAGGCTGCAGTGGGTGTGGCACAGCTCGAACAGCTCGATTCGCTTCTGGCTTCGAGAGATGCCATCCTCAGACATTACAAGGAAAAGTTATCATCACATAACGGCATAATGTTCCAGGAAACCCATGGTAACCGGAGCGTAAACTGGCTTGTAACGGTCAGGCTGAAAGGAATGGGCTTCGAAAGCCGGGATGCCGTGATCAATGAGCTGAACCGGGATAACATCGACACCCGGCCTGTCTTTTATCCAATTCATTTTATGCCGATGTACAGCGATCCGTCGTACGTCAACGGAAACAACGAAAATACCGTAACCATTGCAAGGGAAGGCATCAGCCTGCCTACTTACATAGGCCTGGAGGAAGAAAAGATTGACTATATTGCGGCCTGCCTGATAAAAGCCTTCGAAAAATATTCTGTATGAACCTCAGTATAATCCTTCCTACCTATAATGAGCGCGATGCCATAAACGCGCTGATATCTGAGATTTATGAGATCCTCGAAGTGCAGCCCTTCAATTTCGAAATTATTATTGTTGATGATAACAGCCCCGACGGGACTTATAAAGAGGTTGCTGAACAATGGAAAGGGAACCCAAGGGTAAGGCCTTTACTGAGAGAAAAGGAAAAAGGACTGGCTACGGCTATTCTGCATGGGATCAGGCACAGTGAAGGCGAAAAGGTAATTGTTATGGATACCGATTTTAATCATCCGCCAAAACTTATACCCCTTCTGGTTAATATCACTGATTATTTCGAAATAGCTTCCTGTTCACGTTATGTGATAGGAGGAGGCATGGAAACATCGCGTTTCAGGTACTTCGGCAGCAAGGTGTTCAATAAATTCGTCCATTATACTCTGAAAATGCAGACCACCGACAACCTGAGCGGTTACTACTGTTTCAAGAAAGAGGTACTTGACGGTTTACCTGCCGAAAAAATCTTTTTCGGTTACGGCGACTATTTTATCCGTTTCCTTTATGTGATGCAGCGGATGAAACATCCTATTATTGAAATCCCCGTGGTATACAAGGACAGGCTTGGGGGATTATCGAAAACCGATCTGAAAAGCGAATTTTTTCGTTACTTCCGGTCTGTATTGAATATTAAACTCGGGATCTGGAAATTAAACTGAGAATGGACCGGGACCTGGCAAGGCAAAGGATCGACGAGATCTCCGAAGAGATCAGAAAGCATAATTACCAGTATTATGTGCTTTCACGTCCGCTGATCAGTGATCAGCAGTTTGACCTGAAACTTGAGGAGCTGTCCAGGCTTGAAAAAGAGTTTCCTGAATTCCTGTATCCCGACTCCCCTACCCGTCATGTCGGGGGTGAAATTACAAAAGAGTTCCGCCAGGTTGTCCACAAGCATCCCATGCTTTCCCTAGGTAACACATATTCGGAGCAGGACATCCGTGATTTTGAAGAGAGGGTCCATAAACATATCGGGGAGGATATTGAATTTGTGTGTGAACTCAAGTTCGACGGGGTTGCGATAGGACTTACATACAGGGAAGGGCGTCTTGTACAGGCTGTGACCCGGGGCGACGGCATTCAGGGCGACGATGTGACGACCAATGTCAGAACCATTCGCAGCATTCCGTTAAAATTGCGGGGCCGGGATTACCCTCCTGAATTTGAAATACGCGGAGAGATCATTCTTCCCCATGCAAGTTTTAAAGCCCTGAACATTCAAAGGGAGGAAGAAGGGGAAGAGCCGTTCGCCAATCCACGCAATGCAGCCTCGGGCAGCCTGAAGATGCTTGATTCGGCCGAGGTTGCCTCCCGCAAACTCGATTGTTACCTGTATTACCTGCCCGGCCCCGGCCTGAACTTCTCAACCCACTACGAGTCGATCCAGGCAGCCCGCAGCTGGGGCTTCAAAGTTTCCGCTTACGTTGTACGCTGCAAAACCATTGACGATATTTTTGATTATATCAATACATGGGATACGGCCCGTAAGGAACTCCCCTTCGATATCGACGGGGTCGTGATCAAGGTCAATTCAATTGCCAGCCAGGAGCAGCTAGGTTATACCGCAAAATCACCCCGCTGGGCCATCGCCTATAAATTCAAGGCTGAGGAAGCTTCCACAGAGCTGATTTCTGTCGATTTCCAGGTCGGCCGTACAGGGACTATAACGCCTGTAGCAAACCTCAGGCCGGTTTTACTTGCCGGAACAGTGGTGAAAAGAGCAACCTTACATAATGCCGACGTCATTGCAGAATTGGACGTTCGCACAGGGGATACTGTATTTGTCGAGAAAGGAGGCGAGATCATTCCAAAGATCACAGCGGTGGATCTTTCTCTCAGGCCAGGCGGGTCAAAGTCCCTGGTGTTTCCCGGTATTTGTCCCGAATGCGGCACAAGCCTCATAAGACGTGAAGGCGAGGTCGCCTGGGTCTGTCCGAATGAAACCGGCTGTCCTCCCCAGATAAAGGGGAAACTGGAGCATTTTATAAGCCGCAGGGCGATGAACATCGACAGCCTTGGCGAAGGTAAGATCGGTATCCTGTTCGATAACAAGCTCGTACAGTCCCCTGCCGATCTGTATGAACTTAACTATGAACAGCTCCTCGGACTCGAGAAACTTTACAAGGGAGAAGGAGATAAGAAAGACCGGGTAGTAAAATTCCGCGAAAAGACCGTGGTCAATATCCTGAATGGTATTGCTGCTTCGAAAACCGTTCCTTTCGACAGGGTTTTATATGCATTGGGGATACGTTATGTTGGTGAGACCGTTTCGAAGAAACTTGCCCGGCATTTCATGTCTTTTGATAAACTGCGGACAGCAGAGCCCCCGGAGCTTACCGATGTTGAAGAAATCGGCGAAAAAATTGCCCGGAGTCTTCGTTTATGGCTTGAAACGCCGGGAAATATAACTCTTGCAGAGAGGCTTCAGAACCATGGTGTTCAAATGAAATTCACAGAACACCCTGTTGCAAAGAAAAGCAACAGGCTTGATGGGATGACCTTCGTCGTGAGCGGTGTATTTGAAAATTTTTCACGGGATGAGATCAAACAGGCCGTTGAAGATCACGGGGGGAAAAATGTGTCCTCCGTATCATCACGAACATCCTGCCTGCTTGCAGGTAACAACATGGGGCCTGAAAAACTCAGAAAAGCCGAATCTCTGGGAGTCAGGATAATCAGCGAAACAGAATTTCTGAAAATGATTGAATAATGAAAGGCATCGTATTTTGCAAAGCATTTTTGAAAAGCCTCCCTGGTTTTTCAAGCAAAGCATTTTGCAGAAGAATCATCAGTTTATCTGAAGTGAAATATATCGCAATTGTTTTCCTTATGCTGCCTTCCCCTGAAGTTTTCTCTTTTACGAGCGCAAAAACCGATAAACCGGGGGCTTTATGCTACATGATCAACAACACCATATCTTTTACGATAAGCGGCAGCAGCCCTGGGCAGTCTGGCTTGCCTGATGAAATAACAATTCCCCTGAAACGTGCAGGAAGGCTGCTTCTCATCGAAGCACGGATTGATGATGAAACGGGGAATTTTATTTTCGATACCGGCTCTTCAAAACTGGTTCTCAATAACACTTATTTCAGAAAATATGTGAGTATCGAATCCGGAGAAAGTGGTGGAATAACAGGAAGCGTCGCGGGAGTGAGGCAGACAAAGATCAAAGGGATCCGGATCTCAGGGCTTTCATATACTAATATCATGGCCGATATGGCTGACCTCGGCCATATCGAAAACAGAAGGGGTGTTAAAATTCTCGGTTTATTTGGGTTCAGCCTTTTGAAAAATATGGAAATCCTGATAGACATCAGCCATAACGAACTTCATTTGTACAGGCTCAATAAAAACGGTAACAGGATCAGTTCAGGTTCAAAAGAGTTTGTAGCCGATATAAGCGAGAAGGTTCAGATGTACCAGGATGTATTATTTGTCACTTCGCAAATCAGTGGAAAGGTCCTGAGTTTCTGTCTTGACACCGGGGCAGAATCTAATGTGATAAGCTCGGGAACTCCTAAAAAAGTGATGAACACTGTGAGTATTACCCGGCGGTCGGGGCTTGTCGGTTCAGGGAGACTTTCGACAGAAGCCCTGTACGGAACCCTGAATGACTTTACGATGGGCGGGCACCAGATAAGCGAGATGCAAACCATCATTACAAATCTCGACAATATGTCGGCTGCCTTCGGATTCACAATTGACGGCATGCTTGGCTATGATTTCTTTGAAAAAGGGCAGGTTTGTATTAATTTGGTAAGGATGGAAATGAAAGTCTGTTTTAACAAAAGCTAGAGAAGGTGAAAACACTTTTACGGCCTGTTATCCTTTTCGTTTTCTTCGTTGCGGCTTTGGCTGCCCGGTCTCAGTATGATCCAAAAGATATATGCCGGATCGACGACAATCAGGTGATCCTGAAGCTTGACCGTAACTGGACTTCCACTCAGACCAGGGAGGTGATGAAACAGTTTGATATCGACAGCTCCTTCCTTTCCGAAGCATTCAGCGGTAAAGCTGAGATCATCGTCAATGGAGTGAAATGGAGTGTAAAGAAGCTTGACACACACAGGGTGGAATTATCAAAGCCTATGGATAACGGGGCTGCTATGGTCAGAAATGACGTCTATATGCTCGATGACCGCTGGATCAATGCAGCCGGCATAGAAGAACGTGAATCGGCGGCGTTTGGGATCAATGTACTTAGCCTGTACTCGGTTTTTAATTATCATAAAGGGGTGGCAAGGTTCTTTCTGCCTCAAAGGAAAAATGCACAGCATGTTTCTATTGCCGGGACGTTCAACAACTGGAGCACGATGCAGAGCCCCATGGTCCGCTGTGATTCAGGATGGTTCATCACCCTCAGGCTGAAACCCGGGAAATACTCATATAAATATATTATTGACGGGGTATGGAGCTCTGATCCATATAATAAACTAAGGGAAGACGACACCCAGGGAGGAGAAAACTGTGTTGTTTTCTGTTATAATTATCGTTTTTTTCTGCCATTCAGCAGAAGTCTGAAAGATGTGTTTGTTGCAGGAAGTTTCAATAGCTGGAATCCCCGGGAGCTGAGAATGTACCCGGTTGCAGGGGGATGGGCTCTGAACCTGTTCCTCCGCGAAGGGACCCATGCCTATAAATTTTTTGCCGACAATCAATGGTTTCTCGATCCCTCGAATAAAATTAAGAGGCCCGATGGCGCAGGACATGAGAATTCATTTGTCAGTATTGGTGACACAATGTATTTCACCCTGAAAGAGAATACAAACATTAAACAGGTGAATTTGGCCGGCAATTTCAATGCCTGGAACGGTTCGGAATTATCTATGGAGAAAGTTAATGACGGATGGCAGCTTCCCTATGTTCTGGCCGCCGGAAATTATGAATATAAATTCATTCTTGATGGTAAATGGATCACCGATCCCGATAACCCTTATTCTTTACAATCGGGGAATTCGTTCATTGCAGTAAAACCCAACCATCTGTTTGCCATTGACGGATATGCTGAAGCGAAGAAAATAATTGTTGCAGGAAGTTTTAACGGATGGAACAAAGACGGATACCAGATGGTAAAAAAAGAAGGTAAATGGGTTTTCCCCATTTACCTTAAACCAGGCAAGCACACTTATAAATTTGTTGTAGATGGCAAGTGGATTCTTGATCCGGGGAACGACCTTTGGGAAAATAACCAGTATGGAACAGATAATTCTGTACTTTGGATAGAACCATAAGAGGTAATAGTAATGAAATTTTTACTCATGGCTCATGGCTTCTGGCTCATTTTTAGTCCTCGTGCCTGATAGATCCTGCGCCCGAAACACTCTGGTTAATGACCGTGGGGTTCCCTTTATAACGTATACTGCCGGCACCCGAGATCTCAGCGTATATCTTTTTAGTCACATGGATCTGGGCTTTTCCTGCCCCGCTCATATCAACAGTGAAATTCTCACAAATCAGGTCGAACCCATAAATATCGCAGGCACCGGATAACTCGGCTGTCACATCGACGGCAGATCCTGAAAGCCTTAATTTGCTTGCGCCACTGCAATCCAGGCCAAGCTTTTGCGCACTCAGGTCCATGCGTATGTCAGATGCCCCGCTTGTATGCAGGCTGAAATCGTTCAGGTTTATCTTGTTTTCAGTCACGATATCAACAGCTCCGCTGACCTCAGCCTTCTTCAGATCTTTTAATGTGATATATACTTTCAGTGAAGTGGAATGGTTGATCGGTTTCTTTGTATCAATCACAAGTGTCGATCCATGAACCTCGGCACGGATGATCGGCTGAAGGTTGTCATCAGCTTCAATGATCACCTCCTCAATACTTCCCTGCTTCAGGTATACACTGAAAGCCCCTGATATGTCAATCCCATCGAATGAACTTACAACCCTGGTTTCCCTTACGACTTTTCCATCGCCCTGGACACCGTTAATCATGTTGCAACCTGACGAGATCCCTGAGATGCCTGTGAACAGCATCACGAACATGAACAGCCTGATAATGTTTCTTGTTTTCATAGTTTTTGATTTTAATGAGTCTGGATTCTGTTTGATGATATAATTCGGGTTTGGTTACAATTTATTTCGCTTTTCGCTTCTCGCTTTTCGCTTCTCGCTTCTCGCTTTTCGCTTTTATTCGCACCAATTGCTTATTTCATTTGTGTGCTCATTTTGGCTTCGCCAAACGCTTCTCGCTACCTCGCTACCTGAGCGACACGCTCCCATAATCACTTCTCACCACCACACTGGCTTTCGGCTTCGCTTCTTTGCTTCCAACAACACCACGGTATTCCGTTGAGGTTGGCGTTACCGAACGGTAGGTCAAAATGGAATTACCTTCAGGGAAATGGAGTTCGCAATATTTCAATGTGGCATCAAGGTTATATTCGGCATTTTCGGGAAGCCTCACATCGACATCAGCATATTTATTCTTAATTGTAATATTCGTGAAATCCGGTCCTACTTCGTGAACATTGAACCTTCCGTATTGAACATCGAGGTTCAGGCTCTGATCTATTTTATCAATATCCACATTGGAAAATTTTGAACGGCTTTCAACAGTCGATACATTCTTAACATCAATGGCTCCTCCTTCGAAGCTTATATTCAGTGCGATGATTTTATCTGCGTTAAGATTGGAGAACTTCGAATCAAGCCTGAGGCTTCCTGCATATTCTATATCCAGTGTGGAATATTTCAGGTTTATCACTGCTCCCTTAATGCTGCCCACTTTTGCCGAGCTGCAGAATTTAAGGTCAATCAGGTTGTCTGAGTTATCAAGTTTGTTCATATCCAGGCTGCCATAACTGAGATTGATCCTGGCTTTTCCCGATACCTCGTTCACATAGATATCGCCGAATTTATTCGTAAGGTCAATATTCATACTGGCAGGAAAGTTGATGGTATATTCCACCTGGAAGCTGTTTTTGCCCGATGTTTTCATCTCATCGATCGCAGTTGTAGCTTCTACGAGAGATACAGTATTGGTAAAAGTCACATTGATCTTTTCAAGCATTGCAGCCGCTGTATTATCGTTGGTGGCTTCCACGATCACCTTGACTTCAATCCCGACAACATTTTTATCCCAGTTCGAACAGTGGATCCTGCCGAATTTATTGGAGACCGTAAGCATCGCATCAGGATTCACATTGAATTCCTTTGTTATTATTCTTGTATATTCGTTAATACTGGCTCCTTTCATGTCAGTTGCAAAGTGGGTCAGGAGTATAATCAGGATTATTTTCAGCAAAGTTTTCATAGCAGGTATATATTAGTTTGTTAATGTTTATTTAATTGGCTGATGATGTTTGTCATCATGCCTTCTTTCATTTGCTGATTCTGGATGATAGCTGCCCTCAGCCGTTCGCAGTTAGGATTTTCGGCGAGGGATTTCTCGAGTTCCCTTGTGCTTTCATCGAGGGACTGCATTTCTTTAAGGGCATCCCTGTTGATCTGATCAGCCTGTGCCCGGTCGTTAGTGAGTTTGCTCACCTCTTTAAGCTGCGCCATGGCTCTGTCATCATAATATTGGATGGCCTCTGCCATCTCAGCAGAAAATTCAATACCGGCCCTGTCGGATGAAAATCTTTCCCGAATTGAACGCGTTGCCATATCGAAAACCAGGATGCTTCCGGTGATGATAACAAGAATGATAGCTGCAACCTTTAACAGGCTGAACCTTGAAGGCCTTGCAACAAATGGTTGTTCAGCAGCGCCAAGCCTTTCGCGAAACCTTTCAAAATGCCCGTCTAATGGCTCGATCCCATCAAACTGATCACGATTTTCATGTATTAGATTATCCAGGTTATTCATTTCTAATTATAATTAAAGGCATTCTGGTATTTATTCTCTTTTAAAATGGAAAGAAGCTTCTGGCGGGCCCGTGAATAACGGGTCCTCGATAGCTGGTTGCTTATATTCAGTATACCTGATATTTCTTCATGATCATACCCTTCGAGCAGAAAAAGGCTGATGATGACCCTGTAATCATCGGGGAGCTGTTGAATTGCCTTCATCACTTGTTTTACCTGTATCTGGATTGCAGCTTCATTGTTATAATCCTGTTCGTCGGGCAATTCTAAAATATCATCTTCGATCGATACGGTTTCCTTAGTTCTTCTCAGGGCATCAAGTGAATTGTTGATCGCAATTCGTTTGAGCCAGCTGCCGAAACTCCCTTGTCCGGTGTAGCCTTCCATCCTCTGAAAAGCATCCAGGAACGACTCCTGTATAATGTCTTCGGCTTCAGCTGTATCATTCACTATTCTAAGGCTGGTATTGAACATGGCTTTGTAATATAGCTTGTAAAGTTTGAACTGGGCGTTGCGGTCCCCCCGACGGCAGGCATCGATCAGATCCTTGTGAATATTTTCATATCGGGTTTCCAAACTCCCAGTTTTAGCCAATAGACTCAACAAGATACTAAATGTTACAACAATGTGATAAAATTCTAATTTTGCGTCAATTGAAAAAGATTAACATACCGGTACACTTTTATGCCCTGGCAGCCATGCTGTTCTGGGGAATGTCTTTTATCTGGACAACTCGTCTGCTGGCCCATTTTCAACCGGTCACAATCATTTTTATACGTCTGTTGATTTCATCTGCTTTTCTGTTTATCCTGATGGTTGTGAGCGGACATCATGAAAGGATACATCGCGAAGACATTTGGCTGTTTGTCGGAAGCGCCGTTTTTAACCCCTTCCTGTACTTCCTTGGAGAGAATTTTGGCGTTAAATTTACTTCGGCGACCGTTGCAAGCGTCATCATAGCAACCATTCCTGTTTTTTCTCCTGTGATAGCCTGGTTTACGTTCCGGGAAAAGATCTCCCGCCTCAACATCTTCGGGATATTTGTTTCCTTTACCGGTGTTGCAATCATGCTCGGAACAAGAGACCTGTCCTTATCAGGAGAAGGGAAAGGTGTATTATCACTTTTCGGGGCGGTTTTTTCATCCCTTATCTTTTCAGTATTCCTGAGAAAACTTACACTCAGATATTCACCTTTGACCATTATTGCCTGGCAAAACATTATCGGCGCTCTGCTATTCCTTCCCGTATTCCTCATATTTGAGAGAAACAGACTGGGAACCACACATCTGACCAGTGATATTGTTTCTTCATTTCTCTTCCTTTCCATCCTGGCATCCTCAGTTGCCTTCGTTTTCTTTGCGAGGACCGTCAAGGAGATCGGGATAAGCAAAGCAAATATTTATTCCAATCTTATACCTGTATTTACTGCCGTTTTTTCATACCTGCTGCTGTCTGAACCTTTCACTATTCAAAAGATCGCCGGGATTACTATCGTGATCGGCGGGGTATACCTCTCAGAACGCAATAAGGCAGAACGCAAAACGCATTAACGCAAGAACGCATTAACTCAAGAACGCAAAACGCAAGAACGCAAAACGCAAGAACGCATTAACGCAAGAACGCAAAACGCAAGAACGCTATCTTTTCGTACCTTTGTACGCCGGTTTAACCTGCCCCAAACTACCATACATGATTTTCAAACCTGAGAAACTTAAAATTAAGGATCAGCGCATGAAACCCTTTTTGGATCCTGATGAGATCCGGGGTTTCATTAATAATGCCAGGCCCTCAAAAGAAAGGGTAAGGGAGATCATTGCCAAATCGCTTGACAAGCAGCGCCTGACGCTCGAAGAAACTGCTTCGCTTATCCAGGCTTCCGATCCTGAGCTGATTGAAGAGATCAAACAGGGGGCGAAAATTCTGAAGGATACCATTTACGGCCAGAGAATTGTTCTTTTTGCCCCTCTTTATGTAGGGAACCTCTGTATCAATACCTGTGCTTACTGCGGATTTAAATCGACCAACAAAGCGATCAGGCGGGTCACTCTGACGAAAGATGATCTGGTTGCTCAGGTTAAAGCCCTGGAGGATGCCGGTCAGAAGAGACTCATCCTCGTTTACGGGGAACATCCCAAATACGACGCGAAGTTTATTGCGGAAACCGTTGGTATTGTGTATTCGGTGCGAAGCGGTCCGGGAGAGATCAGGAGGGTTAATATCAATGCAGCGCCCATGGATATTGATGGTTTCCGTATTGTAAAAGACGCAAAGATTGGTACCTATCAGATCTTTCAGGAGACTTACCATGAAGAAACTTATGCTAAGGTTCACCTTCAGGGTATCAAAAGAAATTTTGAATGGAGGTTAACAGCCCTCGATCGTGCCCAGGAGGCAGGAATAGACGATGTGGGAATAGGTGCGCTGTTTGGATTATATGACTGGAGGTTTGATTTGCTAGGCCTGCTGAGGCATGCCAATCATTTTGAGGCAGTGTATAATGTAGGGCCCCATACCATTTCATTCCCGAGGATTCAATATGCATCCCAGCTTAACATAGACAAATCACATTTGGTCAGTGACGCTGATTTCACCCGGCTTGTCGCCATCCTGAGACTTGCAGTTCCTTACACAGGACTTATCCTTACTGCCAGGGAAACGGCGGCTATCCGTGATGAGATTATGCAGTTCGGGGTATCACAGATCGACGGGGGAACCAATATCGAAATGGGCGGGTATGCAAACAAAGAACATGCAGAAACCCAGGATATAGACCTGGAACAGTTCCAGATCAACGATAACCGCAGCCTGAATGAAATCATCGATGAACTTCTTCAGCATGATTACATACCTTCGTTCTGTACTTCATGTTACAGGAAGGGGCGTACAGGCGAACACTTTATGGAGTTCTCTGTTCCCGGATTCATTAAACGCTATTGCCAGCCCAATGCCCTGCTCACACTGGCTGAGTACCTTGAAGATTACGCCCCGGAAGATACCAGGGAAAAGGGATATATACTGATCCGGAAGAAATTAAATGAAATTGGGCAGGATTCATTCAGGCAGGACCTGATCAAAAAGCTTGAGCAAATCAAAGAAGGAAAACGAGACGTTTATTTATAATCATCGATTATGAAAGAGATCCGAATTATTGGATTGCTGATATCTGACCGGATCAAAGAAGCGGGCCGGGTGCAGGAATTGCTTACCGAATACGCCTGCCTTATTAAATCAAGGCTGGGCTTTCATGAAGTAAGTGAAGATGTCTGCAGCAGGATAGGCGTGATCCTCCTTCAACTTGTCGGAGACCCTGAAGAGTTTGAACGTTTTGAAGAAAAACTTAAGGAAATAGGCGGTGTTGAGGTTCAGCATATGATATTTAAAACCTAGACAGCTTAAACGTTAAGCGATGGTGCAGCAGTCACGCAAAAAATTGGACATGGAATTCGAGGAATATTACCTTTCCTCCTCCATTCCAAGCATGAAGGTTGGCCTGATCATCACATTACTGCTCTTTCTTGTATATACCGTTTTCAACAGACTGCTGTTAAGCAATGTGCACGAGCAGGATTATTTCTTAAGATTCGGGTTTATCGTGCCGATTCTTCTTGTTTCCCTGATCATACTTTTCATTAAACCACTGGCCAGGTATCTTCCCGTGATTTTCATTGTTTTGAACCTTTTCTCCTGCTTTGCCATTTATTATGTGGGGGTCAGTTCTGATATTTCCGATCCGGGATATAATTATTTCTACGCCTGGGTGATGCTGGTGATGATCGGAACGCATACTCTGTACCGGATCAGTTTCTGGCGCCTGATCGTACTGAATATCATGCAATTATTTGCCTACATTCTGGCAACTCTCATCAACCGCAGTTACAACATTCCATTCTTTTTTATCAACAACCTTTTCTTCGTGGTTTCGATGACCTCACTTGGCTTGTTCATCTCCTATTTTTTGCACAGCCTCAGCTGGAAAAGTTTCGTTCATCAGAAAGCCCTGACTCAAAATTATCATAAATTAATCCTTGAGAGCAGGGACCGAAAAGAGGCCGAAGATGAACTTGTACGATCTGAACTGCAGTACCACGAAGCGCTTGATTCTTTTCCCGACTGGGTTATTGTCGTTGACCGGGGCCTGAACATTATCATGGCCAACTCAATGCTGAGGCAATCGGTTGCTGATGCAGGGCTTCCCTCTGAGCTCAAAGGGCGCAATCTTGTTGAAACCTTCCTTTTATTAAAGCAAGCAGAAATCGATGAAATGAAAGCTGTTTTTGAAAACGGAAGGATTTCTATAGGAGAAATCAGTTTTGAATTCAGGGGTCAGCAGTTTTTTGTCGAGACCAGGAAAATCCCCATCTTTCACAACAACATAGTTGAACAGGTAATGATCGTTATCAGGGACCGGTCGAAGGAGAATGAGATAGAATTGCTTAAATTACGCAATGCCGAAACGAAAGAGATCATGCTCAAGGAGATCCATCACAGGGTCAAAAACAATCTTGCAATAGTTATAAGCCTCCTTGATTTGCAGGGAAGAAAAAACCCTGATCCCAATTTCCAGAAGCTGGTCAGGGAAGTTGAACTCAGGATCAGATCGATGGCTTTGATCCATGAACATTTGTACCGCAGCGTAAACATTGACAGGATACCTCTTTCAAATTACATACAGTCACTGGTTGAGATCATCTCAGGAACTTTCCGCAACAATAAGATAAGGATAGAAATACAGCTTGACGACATTCTGGCTAATATCGAAACAGCTCTGCCGATAGGATTGATCACTAATGAACTGCTTACAAATTCATACAAATATGCCTTTCCTGAAAAACAGGCAGGCATTATAACAATTAAACTTGAGAAATACTTTGCAACTGGTTTTCAGCTTACAATTTCAGATAACGGAGTCGGACTTTCCGAAGGGTTTGATCTCCGGAAACAGGATTCGCTTGGTATGTTTATCATTAAACTTTTAGTTGAGCAGATGGATGGCAGGATCAGGATCACATCCGAGAGGGGAGTCAAGGCATCTATTATTATTCCAACTGTTTAAGATAATATTAAGATATGAAAGAAAAATGGGTTCTGGGGATTAACATCACCGACAGGGTAAGCGAGGTTGCCCTGGTTCAAAACATCCTTGCAAAGTTCGGATGTTCAATCAGGACCAGGCTCGGCTTACATGGCACAGATCCCGGTACCAATGCGGGATGCGGGCTCATCTTACTTGAATTATACGGTGATCCCGCTGAATTCGTCAAACTTGAGAATGAGCTCCTGAAAACGGAAGGCATCGAAGTCAGGAAAATGGTCTTTAAACAAGGGTGATCCTTGTTCCTCCATTATCGATCCCAAGCATTGTGGTTTTGGTAATTATGGTGTCCTTCCCTGAATTTTCGACAAAATGGATTGCAGCCCTGATCTTTGGCCCCATACTTCCTTCGGGGAATTGCCCTTCGTCAAGATACCTTTTCGCATCAGCAATGGTCAGGCGGTGAAGTGCCTCCTCCTGGGGAGTGTTGAAATTGATACAGACTTTTGGAACATCCGTCAGGATAAAGAATTTGTCGGCATTAATCTGCGAAGCCAGCAGCGCTGAAGCGAGGTCTTTGTCGATGACAGCATCAATTCCTTCCAGTTTATTGGGCTCAACATAATACACCGGGATGCCCCCACCTCCTACCGCAATAACAATATTATCCTGCCTGGCAATTTTCTCAATCGTTTTTTTATTCAGAATAACCAGGGGTTTTGGCGATGCCACGACCTTTCTCCATCCTCTGCCGCGGGCATCTTCCATGAAAACCGATTTGGATTCAGCCATGGTTTTATCAGCTTCTTCTTTAGTATAATAAGGCCCAACAGGTTTTGTGGGGTTCCTGAAAGCAGGATCGTCTTTATTTACAAGCACCTGAGTGGTTATGGTGATGATATCCCTTTCCATTTCATGCTTTTCAAGGACATTTTTTAGCTGCTGCTCTATGATATAACCAATGAAGCCCTGGGAATAAGCTACGCAAATATCGAGGGGCATTTCAGGTATGCCGAATAATTTGTACCCTGCTGAGTTGGCAAGCATGATGTTCCCGACCTGGGGTCCGTTTCCATGGGTCAGCACCAGGTTATAATCTCGCTTCATGAGCTTTACAAGGCATTCGGATGTAGCGTAGGCATTTGCCTCCTGCTCTCCTATCGTCCCTTTCTGGTCGGAGCGCAGAAGGGCATTGCCTCCAAGAGCGACAACAGCTAACTTTTTCATAACAGAGTGTTTAGAGATACAAAAATAGGACTTTTTTGAATCCCCGCGAGCATATTCCCCACTGCTTGCGGCGGGGTTAGCGGGCAAAATTCAAATTCCCAGGGGATTGAAGAAACCTCGCCGCTTGCGGCGGGGTTGGCGGGCAAAAATTCAAATTCCTGTGGGATCGAAGAATCCCCGCGGTTTGCGGCGGGGTTCTTCAATCTTTCTTACCTTCGCGTCGCGATGAAAGCTCAGAGGAAAGCATACTTGTACGCATTCTCGGCTATAGCCTTCTGGTCGACCATCGGGTCGGCTTTCAAGCTCAGCCTTCGTTACCTTGATCCCCTGGAGTTGCTTCTTTTCTCCTCGATCGTGGCCTGCATCGTGTTGCTGATTATCCTGCTTGTACAGGGAAAGATGTCTTTACTCACAAAAATCAGCTTCAACCAAATTCTGATGTCTGCCCTGATGGGCATGCTTAATCCTTTTCTTTATTATGTTGTTCTGCTTAAAGCCTACGATTTGCTGCCAGCCCAGGAAGCAGGAACCTTGAATTACATCTGGCCTTTGGTCCTCGTCCTGCTTTCTGTTCCTCTTCTCGGGCAAAAGATAAGCGTCTGGAGTATCGTTGCTGTTTTTATCAGCTTTCTTGGGATACTGGTGATTTCCAATCACGGAAACCTGTTGCTGCTCAGATTTACAAGTATCCCGGGCGTTCTGCTTGCCCTGGGTAGCGCCATTTTCTGGGCTCTTTACTGGATCATTAACCTGAAAGATAAACGAGAGGCAGTGAGTAAACTGTTTCTGAATTTCTGTTTCGGGTTACTTTATATCGTCATAACCATAGCAGCTGCAAAACATTTCAGGGTCCCGCCCTGGTCCGGAATCGCTGGCGCCCTATACATCGGCCTGTTTGAAATGGGCATCACCTTTGTCCTGTGGCTCAATGCCCTCAGGTACTCCAAAACCACGGCCGGGGTCAGCAACCTGATCTACCTCTCCCCTTTTATTTCACTGATAATTATACACTTTACGGTAGGTGAAGCCATTTTGCAATCGACAGTTTTCGGACTGGCATTGATCGTTTCGGGGATACTGATGCAGCAGTACCTCAAGGACTGAATGTCGCTTTTCACTTTTCGCTTTTCACTTCTCGCTTTTCGCTTTTCACTTTTCGCTTCTCACTTTTCACTTTTCGCTTTTCACTTTTCGCTTCTCACTTTTCGCTTTTCGCTTTTCACTTTTCGCTTCTCACTTTTCGCTTCTCGCTTTTCGCTTTTCATTTTTCGCTACCTCGCTACCTCGCTACTTGTTATCTTTGCACCATGGATCCCACCAGTATTGCATTTCACCATTTCGGTTGTAAAGTAAATTTTGCCGAAGCTTCCTCGATCTCCCGGCAGTTCCGGGAAAAGGGGTTTGAGCTGAAGAACCATCATGAAGTCGCCGATATCTATGTGATCAGCACCTGTGTTGTCACTTCCGTAGCTGAGAAAAAATGCCGCTCTGCCATCCACCAGGCCCACCGGCTGAACCCGAAGGCTAAAATCGCGGTCATTGGCTGTTTCTCAGAGCTGAAACCTGGTGAACTCCTGCTTATGGAAGGTGTTGACCTTGTCCTGGGCAACACTGCAAAATATAACCTTCTCGAAGAGCTGATGAAACTGAAGGCTCCGGATTATCACGGAGGACTGATTCCTGGTATCAGAGAGAACAGTGATTTTATGCCATCCTTTTCTTACGGCGACCGCACCCGTTCTTTTCTGAAGATACAGGACGGATGTGATTACTACTGCTCCTATTGCACTATCCCCCTGGCCAGGGGCCACAGCCGCAGCGACACTGTTGCGCATCTGACCGGCAGCGCCTGCGAGATTGTAAATCACGGGATCAGGGAAATAGTGCTCACTGGAGTGAATATCGGGGATTTTGGCAGGAATAACGGAGAGAATTTTCTGCAGCTCATACAGGCCTTCGAGAAGATTGAAGGGCTGTCAAGGATACGGATATCATCGATTGAACCTGATCTTCTTTCTGATGAGATCATCGGTTTTGCGGCCTCCTCGAAGAAAATCATGCCTCATTTTCACATCCCGCTTCAATCCGGATCAGATAGGATTCTTAAAGCGATGAAACGAAAATACAATCTTGAACTTTATTCCAGCCGTGTTTCACAAATAAGGCAGAAACTGCCACTGGCCTGTATTGCTTCAGATGTGATAGTGGGTTTCCCGGGAGAAACGGATGAAACTTTCAGGGAGACATATTCTTATCTCGAAAACATGCCTGTTTCATACATGCATGTTTTTGCCTATTCGAAAAGGGAAAACACACTTGCTGCCCAATTTACTGATGTAGTTCCCGAAAATGTAAAAAATGAGAGGAGCAAACAGCTTCATCATCTTTCGGAGATGAAAAAGAAGGCCTTCTATGAGCAAAACAGGGGTACGGAAGTCAACGTATTATTCGAATCAGATAATTCAAAAGGCTGGATGCACGGCTTCTCAGAGAATTATATCAGGGTAAAAACGAAGTACCTTAATTCACTGGCAAATCAGCTGAGGAATGTTATTCTGAATGAGACCGATAGCGACGGCATGTATGTGTATCGCCAACAATGAATCCTGATTTAAAATTCAATCAATCAATTTCTATGAACCTCCGGCAACTTACAAAACAAATCTGCGAAATCGCCATCGAGGCAGGTGAGTTTCTTCGCAGTGAAATCAGGAAACTGAATTCTTCCGATATAGAATTAAAGGGTTTTAACAACTTCGTGACCTATGTCGACCGTGAATCGGAGTCCCTTATCATGGACCGGTTAACTAAGATCCTGCCGGGTTCAGGCTTTATTGCTGAAGAGAGTCCACAGCTGAAAAGCAGTGAACTTACCTGGGTCATCGACCCTCTTGACGGGACTACCAATTATATCCATGGTGTACCCATGTATTGCGTAAGCATAGGACTGATGCAGGATACACGGATTCTTGCCGGGGTTATATACGAGGTCAACCTGAATGAATGTTTCTATACCTGGGAAAATGCACCTTCTTACAAAAACGGTGAGGTGATAAGGGTTTCAGATACTGCGACCGTCTCAGACTCTTTGTTTGCAACCGGCTTTCCTTATCACGATTATGGACGGATGGAGGATTACCTTGATATTTTCAGGTACCTGATGCAGCACAGCCGGGGCATCAGGAGGCTGGGGTCAGCAGCAGCTGACCTCGCATATACCGCAGCCGGAAGATATGATGGCTTTTATGAATACGGCTTAAGCCCCTGGGACGTTTCAGCTGGTGTGCTGCTCGTACAAAATGCCGGTGGCAAAGTATGTGATTTCTCGGGTGGGGACAACCCTGTCTTTCAAAAAGAAATCATCGCCACCAACAACCTGGTGCACAACGAATTTAAAAACCTTTTCAGGCTATGGAACAGGTGATCGGCCTGAGGTCAGATTATGGGATTATTATACCACGAGACCGAACTTCTTCAGTTTTTTCGACAAAACCGTTCGTTCAAAAGGTTTCGAAATATAATCGTCGCATCCGGCTTCCCTTGCTCTCTTTTCATCTCCGCTGAGTGCATATGCCGTAACTGCAATAACGGGTAAGCGCGGTCTGATGATTTTTATTTCACGGGTGGCTTGCAAACCATCAATGACCGGCATTTTCAAATCCATTAAAACCATCGAGATTAAAGGGTTCTTTCGGCAGGCCTCAATGGCTTGCTGACCATCCGTTACAACGAGCACATCCACTCCTTCTTTATTCATAATGCGTTCTGCTAAAAGGCTGGCCGAGGGTTCGTCGTCAGCAACAAGAATAAGTGGTTTCGCCTGTATGCCTGCTTCTGTTTTATATTCATGCTGATTCTCAAACCCGGCCATTTCAACCGGTATGCTAAAAAAGACTGAAGAGCCTTTGCCTTTAACTGATTCAAGCCAGATGCGGCCTCCTAAAAGTTCCACTATCCCTTTAACAATTGATAAACCCAAGCCGCTGCCTTCATGCCCTCGGGTGTTGGATACATTCTCCTGTGTAAATTTATTAAAGATGCTTGCCTGGACTTCATTGCTGATTCCAACGCCCGTATCTTTGACAAAAAATTCCAACTCGTTTCCTTTCACCTCAATGCCGAAAGAAACAGTTCCCTGTCTCGTAAATTTAACTGCATTATCCACAAGGTGGTATAATACTTTATATAATAGTTCACGGTCAGAGATTATTTGCAGTTTACCTGCTGTTTCCGGAGTTTGAAGGGTTAATGCAAGATTTTTACTTTTACATGGTTTCAGGAACCTGTTATAAATGTCATCCAGCAGATCGCTGAGATTGAACATGTTTTTCCTGACTTCCTGGTTCCCGGAAGCAAGGAGTGAGATATCCATATAATCGGTCACGGTGCTCAGCAGCCTGTCGCTGCTTGATTTTACTATTTCATGGTATTGGGATCTTTCAGTCGGAGTCAGATCCGGATCGGCCATCAATTCGCTGAATCCGATGATGCCATTCAGGGGTGTACGGATTTCATGAGAGATGTTATTCATGAAGGCGGTTTTCAGGCGGTCGCCCGACTCAGCCTGCTCCTTCGCAATTAATAATTCAGCATTCATCCGCTGCAACACCTCCTGGGTTTGTTTATGAGCGATCATTTTCTGATAAAGTTCAAGAGTTCGCTCTTCCACAAGCCGCTTCAACTGCTTGCTTTGGAATCTGGCCATGAAATAATATGTTACAAAAAACACCAGCAACAGCAGAAAGACCGATACGATGAGATAAAACGGGAAAGAACGGTAAAATGGAGGTTTAAGGTGAAATTTCAATTCTTTATAGGACCGTAAATCCCATTGGCCACTTTCATTCGAAGCCATCACCTTAAATGTGTAATCGCCACCCGAAATATTGGTATAATCAGCGCTTCTTCGGGTACCATTATCAATCCAGTCTTTGTCGTATCCAGCCAGCATGCAGCGATATTTAATTCTTTCCGGGTTCGTATAATTCAAGGCAGCGTACCGGAACTCAAGCCGGTTCGAATATGAAGGCAAAGTCAAAGGGGTGGTTATTTTGACAAACTGTCCATCAACCAGGACTCCATTAATGAAAAGAGGGAAGAAATCGGAAGAAACTTTTTTCATTAAATCAGGATCTATGATCGACATTCCCTTAATCGTAGGGAATAACAGCTTGCCGTCGCGTGTTTTACATCCTGCAGGCGAAACGCCTCCATTGCACTCGACAGATTCCATGCCGTCTGTTTTCCCATAGGCAACAGGGTTCAATGATTTTATTTTCAAATCCGCAAAATCCAGTAGATCCTGTTTTTTTATTTTATAAATTCCTTTGTTGCAGCTGATCCAGAAATACCCGAAGTCATCTTCAAGAATTTTAAGTACTACCTCATTGATCAACCCATCATTCATAGTAAACATTGTAATTTTTCCACCACGGATCAGGTTAAACCCATTTCCGGCAGTTCCCACCCATAAGTTTCCTTCACGGTCTTCGTATAAGGACAGGATATAATCATCCGATAAGCCATTTTCCTTGTTTATTACTGAAATTTTACCATCCCTGATCTTGTTGAGACCGCCATTGGTCCCAACCCATAAATTTCCCTTGCAGTCCTTTAGAATACAGTTTACATTATCGTTTGACAGGCCATTTTTAGTCGTGAAGGCGGAAAACCTGCCATGTTCAAACCGGTTGATCCCGCCCCCGGTGGTACCTGCCCATATGATGCCGGAACTATCGCAATACACCGCATTCACGACATTGTCGGATAATCCGTTTTTAACAGTATATGACTTGAATCTCTTGTTTTTATAACTGGTAAGCCCGCCCCCGACAGTACCGATCCACAGTGTATTTTCCGCATCTTCACATAAAGTGAGAACAAGGTGATCAGGCAGTCCGTCTTTTTGTGTAAAGGTTTGCAGCTTGCCATTCTCGAGTCTGTTGAGCCCTTTTCCTGCAACACCAAGCCAGATAACTCCTGCATGGTCTTCAAATACGGGGAGAATGACCTCTCCAGGCAGGCCATCCCTGGCTGAAATGGTTTGAATGGATTTCTTTTTAATCCGATCGATCCCGGCTCCGGAAGAACCTGCCCATATATTTTGTTGGCGGTCTTCGAATAAAGTAACGATAAGGTTGCTCGAAAGACCGTCTTTCGTGGTAAATGGGTAAAATTTCCCACCCATCATGCGGTTAATACCACCACCATTGGTTCCTATCCATAACATGCCATGCATGTCGAAGCGAAGAGAAGTGACCGAATTGTTCGTAAGCCCGTCCCTTATGGTGTAAACCGAAAATTTATTCTGTTTGAACACAATAAGACCTCCTCCCTTCGTACCGATCCAAAGGTTCTGGTCTTGGTCCAATGCGAGTGCTTCAATAAAATCATCGGTAAGTCCATCTTTCGCATAATAAGTTTTAATCTTACCATGATCGATCACCGAGAGCCCTTTTTGCGTTCCGACCCAGATCCTGCCTTTGGCATCCAGCGCCAACGAGCGGATATAATTACATGCTAATCCGTTTGTCGTATCGTATTTACTTATTTTTCCATCCCGTAAATAATTCAGACCTCCTCCTGATGTGCCAATCCATAGTCCGCCATACGAATCTTCAGATAAAGCAAAAATGCGGCTGTCAGATAATCCATTGGCTTTATTATATTTAACAAAAGCGTTATTCTTATACCTGATCAGGCCATCGCCTTCGGTTCCTATCCAAAGGCTTGTGTCCCTGCTCCCTAAAAGTGCACTGATGAAATTCACATTTAAACCCGGAATGTTGGATTTGTCCATCAGGGAAAAGGCAAAACCGTCAAATCTGACCAGTCCCTCTTCCGTACCAAAAAACATCCAGCCATCCGCAGTTTGAGCGACTGCCATGATGGAGTTCACGGGCAATCCCTGATCCATCTGCCAGTTATCAACTTTCAGCCTGGGCATCGCCAAAGTACCCGGCTGCTGTATTTGCGGGTATGAAAGACAAACCGGAAAACAAGTCAAGATAATAAACAGTAATGCACGGTCAAATACCATGTCTTGATTTATATAAGTCAAATATAATTGAATTTACGCCCTCAGTTACGTTCGGAATGAAAAATCTGAGACCAGGGCCACCCTATTCCGGCCAACCGGTTTTGATCGTTCCGTTTTTAATTCCGGTTTCTATCGCAGTGATAGCCGTTTTAACACTGTCAGGGATGAGGAGACCGTAATAGTGAAACGGAGCCATTCCCACGCCCTGGTTGCTCAGATCTCCGCGAATGACCGTGCCTCCCGGGAACTTATTATTGTAATAATTCCCGAGAATGGTATAGGTCATCAAACCGAGCTCTTTTATGCATGAGGTAAGTAATATGCTGCCGACCTGCGGAATCGAATAGTATTGGTCCACATCAACACCAATAGCCCATTTACCGGCCTCCTTGACTTTATACAAGGCGCCGTTTCCGGTTTTACCGGCAAATGTAAAAATAACACTTGCGTTTAGTTTCAGCAAACTATCGGCTAGCCTTGCCCCCTGTAGTGTATCAGAAAAGGAAGATGCATAACACCCTACAATGCTCACATTTTTGTGATACAGGTTGTTAAAGTAGGATACCCCGTTCGTAAAGCTTACCGAGAACTGGCGGATTTCAGGGATCTCAGGACCGCCCACAAAACCCGTAACAGGATTCATATTGTTTTGATTGTAGGCCCACCAGGCGGCGAGGAAACCACAGGGAAATGAACTCTGGTCCACGTCGAAAGTAGCACACAACAAATTGGCAGGCGGTGAGGTCGCCGAATAATCAAGGATCACAAAATCCGTTCCGGGATGCGCCTGGGCGGCTTCGAGGATGGCCTGAGACGACTCGTAACCTGCCGTCATAATCATCTCGAAACTGTTCAGCAAATAATAATCGATATTGACAGGGATGTCAGAGGCAGTTTTACTTTCCCGGGCCTGGCAATACATCGGAAAATCATTTGCTGCATGGATAAACCCTGTAAGAATGCTCTGATTAAATCCGGCATCGTTGAAACCCCCGCTGCCTCCCACGAGACCAATCCTGAGTACCGGCTGGGGAGTAGGGCCCGATGTTTTAAGGCAAGACGACAGAAACAGCCCCGGCATCAGAGCAATGCAGAATAAGAGAAAAGAAAACTTTTTCATCACACAATAAGTTTAATATGCGCACATTGTCAATATTCCCATCTGTCACCTGATTTCACTATAATCTACAAAAATAATAATTGCCCTTCGATAAATTATCAGAGAGGATAGAATTTATTACAAAACCCTGAATATAAAATTAAAGGAATGCCTTAAGCCTGTGTTAACAGGTCAGAGTTTTATGTTACCTTTACGATAACTAAGGACAACCAAAATAATCGCCTGCTAAACGATTTTTTATCGCAAAAAAGGAGTCATGATGAAATCATTAAAAAACAAAAACCCAAAAGAAATAAAAGTTTATCTTATCGGAAGCGGAATCGCTTCGCTTGCCAGTGCCGTATACCTAATAAAAGATGCCGGGGTTCCGGGTGACAACATCCATATTCTGGAAAAAGACGGAATACCGGGAGGGGCGCTGGATGGAGGCGGTGATGCAGACAAAGGATTTGTCGTAAGAGGCGGACGAATGCATGAAATGCATTATACCTGCTATTGGGACCTGCTTTCTTACATCCCTTCTTATGAAGACCCGAAAGTGTCGGTTAGAGATGAATCCTTTGATTTTAATAACCGCTTCGTTTCCAATGCCCAGGCAAGGCTGTTAAAAGAAGGTAAAAAGCTCGATGTTTCTTCTTACGGGCTTAATCTTCATCAGCAAACAGAATTGCTGAAGCTGACTTTTGCATCTGAAAAATCGTTGGGTAATAAACGGATTGAAGACTGGTTTGACCAGGATTTTTTTACAACTAATTTCTGGTATATCTGGACCTCTATGTTTGCATTCCAGAAATGGAGCAGCCTGGCTGAAATGAGAAGGTATATGAAACGCTTTATTCATCTTGTTGAAGGGCTTAACAGATTAGGGGGGGTGATGCGAACCAAATACAATCAGTACCACTCTGTTGTCCTTCCCATGAAAAATTTTCTTTTCGAAAAAGGAGTGCATTTTGATTTGGGGATAGAAGTGGCTGACATTGATTTTAACCTGTCGGCAGATAAAAAAACAGCTACTGTTATACATTTGAAAGATAAAAATGAAATTGTACTCGGGGAAAATGATTATGTTTTTATCACGAACGGTTCACTTACCGAAAGTACAGATAACGGTGCCTGGGACAGGCCTGCAATATTAAAAGGAATAGCTGAAGCCGGCTCCTGGCAGTTATGGAAAAAACTTGCAGCAAAAGACCCGGCCTTTGGCAACCCCGGTCCTTTCTGCGACAATATCGACCTTCAAAAATGGTACTCATTTACGGCTACAATAAAAGACAATACTTTCCATGATTATATGGAAAATTTTTCCGGTAATGTTGACGGAACAGGAGGATTAGTAACTATGACTGATTCAAACTGGCTGATGTCTTTTGTAATTGCCCGCCAACCTCATTTTCCAAATCAGGCGAAGGATGTTAAAATATTCTGGGGTTATGGCCTCTATCCTGACCGGAAAGGGAATTTTGTGAATAAAACCATGGCAGAATGTACAGGAAAAGAGATGCTGGAAGAACTATGGTATCACCTGAAAATAAGTGATTTAATGAAGCCGGTAATCAACGCGGGAAAAGTAAACTGTATTCCGGTGGCTATGCCTTATGTCGACAGCCTGTTCATGCCAAGAGAAATTGGCGACAGGCCTGAGGTTTTACCAAAAGGAGCGACAAATTTTGCGTTTTTAGGCCAGTTTGCCGAAGCGCCGAAAGATTGCGTTTTTACCGTAGAATATTCTGTGAGGACTGCTCAGATGGCAGTGTATGGATTGTTTGAAACCGGAAAGGAAGTTATGCCGGTTTACGATTCCATTCACAGGCCCGATGTTCTTATTAAAGCAGCTCAGGCGATCAGCAGGTGATCATATGGCATTTAAAAGCACTGTTTATAAAGAGGAAAAAATCCGGATAGCCCGATATGCAAAAGCATTAAGTCATCAGGCCGGAATAGCAATTGCAAAGAACTGGAAAAACGCCCGGAGGTTATTCAACGATTTCCGGGAACAATCAAATATATTTGATTCCTGCCTGCTTAAAATAGAAGGTATTTCATATCCCTTGCCAAAAGAAGTTCCCGGTTTATTGCAGAAAGGAGCCATGATTGTAGATCTGAGGGAGGAACTGGAAACAGAGATCAAAGCCTTCGGAGTCGATCAGATAGTATTTCTGCCTCATAGTGAATTTGAGGAGAAGTGGATGGCACTTCCCCTCGATAAACCACTGATCCTTGCAGATGCTGTTGGGATATGGAGCAAGAAATATGCTGTTCTCTTAATATCAAAGGGATATAAGAATATCGCCAGCCTTGCAGGTGGAATTGCAGACTGGGAAAAAGATGGTTTTCCGATGAAAGCAGGAAAATACGAACCATTAAATGGTGTATGTGCCTGTATGATAAAACCAAAAGAAAGAAAATAATTTAAACAGATTGCGAACAATTAAAACCATCAACCAAAAAACCAATCTCACGTTGGTCAGGCGTTCCGGAGTTCCGGACAAGAGCCAGCTCTTGTCCTTGCAACACTTTATGATAAATAATTGTCTTATTCTTTATACTTTGTTTTCTTATTTTTATCGTGATTTTTATTTATGAAGTTTAAGACTAACTTTCCAGGTGGGGATTTCCTTCGAAAAAAAGCGGAAAAACTGCTAACAAAGAATTCGGCTGAGGCCGGTAAACGACCATCAGAAGCTGAGACTCCGAATCTCGTGCACGAAATTGAAGTGCAAAAAATAGAACTGGAGTTGCAGAATAAAGATCTTCGCCACGCCTGGTCAATGGCAGAAGTTGCTGCTGCCAGGTACTCTAAATTGTATGATTTTTCGCCTACCGGTTATTTATCTCTTTCAAAAGAAGGGAAGATCACCGAGATAAATATCTATGCAGCAAAAGTGCTTGGGAAACAACGCCTGCATCTGCAAGGTGCATATTTTGGCATTTTTGTTTCCGATAACACCAGGCCAATATTTAACACTTTTCTTGAGAAAACATTCTCCGGCAATGTAGAAGAAACATGTGAGATTACAATTTCGGCAAACGGGAATTCTTCAGCTTTTATAAACCTTACCGGAATCACAATCGATAATGGGGAACAATGCCTTGTTCACCTTGTCGACATCACTGAGAGCAAACTGAAGGAAGCTGAAATTAAGACAATCCTTAAAACCACGATGGATGGGTTTTATCTTGTCGATATGGAAGGGCGGTTTCTAGATACTAATGATTCGTATTGCAAAATGATCGGCTATACCCGTGATGAAATTCTTAGGATGGGCGTGAAAGATATTGACGTGATAGACACACAGGAAATAATTAATAGCCGGATCCTGCGAATTTTAAAGAATGGGTATGAACGTTTTGAAACCAGGCACAGGCGCAAGGATGGCAGGGTCATTGATGTCGAAGCCAGCGTGAATCTTTTAGTAAAGGAAAAACCTGAGCTTTTTTGTTTCATGCGTGATATAAGCGATCGAAAACTAGCCGATGAAGCCCTTCGAGAGAGAGAGTCGGAACTCAGGGAGACTATTGCAACAAAAGACAAATTCTTCTCCATCCTTGCTCACGATTTGCGCAACCCGTTTAACAGCCTTCTTGGGTTTACTCAATTAATGGATGAAGAACTATCGACAATGTCCACGGAGGAGATTCAGAAGGTTGTGCGTTCAATAAGAAACTCAACTACAAACCTTTACAGCCTACTCGAAAATCTTTTGGAATGGTCACGGCTGCAAAGGGGTTTAACCACATTCAGCCCTGAGTTATTTTTATTATTGCCGAATATTAATTCAAGTCTGGCAATGACCAGGGAACTGGCAACAACAAAGGATATACAAATAATTATTGATATACCTCCTGACCTTTCGGTTTTTGCAGATGAAAAAATGTTTGACAGCATCCTCCGCAACCTGTCTACAAATGCAGTGAAGTTTACTCCGAAAGGCGGAATGATCACCGTTGCCGCAAAACCAGGTCAGGAAAACCGGGTTGAGGTTTCAGTTAAGGATACGGGAGTCGGAATAAGCAGGGAAATGGCAGAGAATCTTTTGCACCAAAATGAAAAATCCAATCGCTTAGGTACCAATAATGAACCCGGCACAGGATTAGGATTAAATATCTGCAAGGAGTTCATTGAAAAGCACGGCGGCAGGTTTTGGGTTGTGAGCGAGGAGAGTAAAGGAAGCACTTTTTATTTTACATTACCAGTGGATCCCCGTTTCAGCCATTGATTTCTTCCATTCATCACTCCCCACTGTACACAATCATCTGGTGTAAAAGCTGCAGAAAGTTATGCTTTACTATATTGCTAATTATAAAGATGTTATAAAAGAAATTAGGATGGGGAAATAAGACATTGGTAAGCCCGTTACTCATTGTACTATATAAGAATCTGGTCGTACTATATGCTTAACGGGTTTGCTCCGGAACATTCCGGGATATTGACGTTCGATAGTTTGCTTGGACACTGGGAACAAAGCGAGGCAAAATACTTCCTGAGAAAGGCATTCGGCCTGATGCTGAACACTTCATCAAAAAGCGAAGAGCCTGAATATGCACAAATGGTTTTGGAGACTTTGGGGATCATCCTTTTTGAAATGAACCTGGGTCTTGAATCCGTACTATGCTGCATTCTTAAAAATGTAGCTGATGGCGGGAAACTTGCAACGGATGCAATAGAAAATGAATTCGGTAAACCAGTCAGTTGCCTTATTGACGGAATTCATAAACTTGAAAAACTTGATACAAGCAAATTTTTAACCAATAAAGAAAACTTAATCGGATTGCTGATTACCCTGAACGAAGATATCAGGGTACTGCTCATCAGGCTGGCTATGCGCCTGTATGATATACGGCATGTTACAGATTATCCCACTGAAAAACAAAAACTTATAATCGGAGAAACCAGGATGCTTTACCTGCCAATTGCACACCGGCTTGGTCTTTACCGGATTAAAAACGAGTTGGAAGACCGGCTCATGCGTTATATATATCCCAAAACCTATAAACAGATTGAAGAGAAACTCCGGCAAACAAAATCAAACCGTGACCAGTATACTTCTCATTTTGTAATTCCGATCGCTGAGAAACTAACTGAAAACGGATTTGATTTCGAAATTAAAAGCCGGGTTAAATCGATCCCTTCGATTTACCGCAAAATGATCATTCAAAAGGTAGATTTTGAATCGGTTTATGATATTTTTGCCATCAGGATTATAATAAATAAAACGATCGAAAATGAAGTAGCTGACTGCTGGAAAGCATATTCCCTGACGACAGATATCTACGCTCCTGATCCTGGCCGGTTACGTGACTGGATATCTCTCCCGAAACCAAATGGATATGAATCACTTCACATTACAGTTATCGGCCCTGGCGGAAGATGGGTAGAGGTTCAAATACGCAGCCGGAGAATGGATGACATTGACGAGGAAGGGTATGCTGCACATTGGAAATACAAAAATACAGGAAAAGAAATTTCAAAGGAGGACATCTTTAGCATATACAGGGAACTGCTGGTAAAGCCATTGCAGGTTTCGCTCGACAAAATAATTTCGCAAGGCAAACAAGAATTAAATTCTGATGATGTTTTTATTTTCACTCCGAAAGGCGATCTTAAAAAGTTAAAAAAGGGGTGCACTGTACTTGATTTTGCCTATGCCGTAAGTAGTGAACTTGGATCAACTTGTACGGGCGCGATTATAAACGGAAAAATAGTTTCACTTAAATATGTTTTAATTAATGGTGACACAGTAAAAATAGTGTCATCAAAAACCCAGAAACCACATAAAGACTGGCTTGAAATAGCAAAAAGTCCTCTAAGCATTTTCATGATCAGGGAAGCGCTGAAAATAGATGTGAATCATGAAAAGGAAAAACCTTCGCCACGGATGCCGGAATCAGCAAAGTCTTTCCCTGAGAGCATTTCAAGGATTAAAGCCGGGAAAGAAAATTATGTTATTATAGATTCCGGGATAAATTCATTGCATTACCAGTTCGCTTCCTGTTGTGAGCCTGAACTGGGGCATACTATCTTTGCTTTTGTAAGCGTAACGCAGGGTATTAAAATTCACAGGACATCATGTTCGAATGCACGTCAGCTGATTGCTCGATTTCCATACCGGGTACTTGAAGCACGTTGGAAATGACGTTAATTAAATGTTAAGAATGCGAACCCCGGAGAATATTTCACGGAAATTGTGGTTGTATTAAGTAAAGAGAGGTTATTTATTCTAAAACAAACCATCCGCTAAATTCAGATACAATGAAAGCTATTCAGCATATACCGGAAAATGATGTCATTGATAACAGGCTGAGCTTGTCAAATCATCACAGAAGAGTTCCAAAATCCAATCTTTCAACAGGTTCCTTAACAGGCAAATATCCGATAATACTCGATGGAGGCAGGACGATTATTTATGTCACCGATAAAAGCAGGGAAGAAGAAATAAGGTCAAAGTATGCCTTGAGGAAATAGTATTAAGAATTTTCTTTTAATTTGTTGACTGAAGAAACCGATTCTATCGTCCACTGAAGGGATTAATAGGAAAATGCTTCCGTATTAAGCCTTTAAGATCATTATTATCAATCGGTTTTAAAATGTAATCATTAAGTACTGTTTAATTGTTTCAGATAACGAATTGTCATCCGCAGAATAACCTAAAATAAAAAAGATGAAAACAAACAAGAACTTTTCGTCTCATTTATTGGCGATTGTATTATTTGCAGGTTTTCTTTTCCTGCTTTCGGGATGCAAAAAGGAGGAGCCCGCTCCCGCTCAGCCGGGAGTTACCTGGCAGTATATCGAAACTTACGATTTGCCGAAACTGAATCATATCCTGAACGCGGAACTTGAGGAGTTCCTGGCGACTTCAACCATGCATCTGGCCGATTTTGAAGGACAGTTTGTAGTACCGGCATACCCTGTAAAATTATACCGGGTAACCTATCCCACGGTAGTTCCTGAACTCGGCATACCCACGGTGGCTTCAGGTCTGGTGGCCATTCCCGACAACGGGTTGGATTCCATGCCCGTCGTCTCGTATCAGCATGGAACTCTTGCGGTCAAGACTGCATGCCCTTCCTACCCCGATTCATCGCTGGAAACCAGGCTGATGCTCGCGCAATTTGCTTCCCAGGGCTATATCGTGATCGCAGCTGATTTCATTGGTCTCGGAGTTTCAGATCAACCCCATGCAGATTTCGTGAGACTCAGCACAGAACAAGCCTGCATCGACATGCTGAATGCAGCCGATAAAATTCTTAAAGATCAGAAAATCAGGAAGGGACCCCTGTTCCTGCATGGCTGGTCGCAGGGAGGATGGGCAACCATGACCTTCCTGAGGAAACTGGAAGATATGAACATCCGCGTGACGGCTGCATCAACAGCCTGCGCCGCAGCTGACTTTTTAGCCCTGATGGATCGCTGGATCAACAATCCCCAGCCCGGCGATTCTCCGGCTCTGCCGGCTGTGGTTGCCAATTGTCTTTTCGCGTATGCATATTACAACGGGCTGACAAGCTTTCCTTCCTCAGCAATCAGGCCTGAATATTTACAAGCTTCCAAAGATCTTTTCGAGTGGAAGATGGATCTGGGTACCTTCCTTTCACAAACGACAATCCATGTCAGGGATTTACTGCAGCCTGATTTCATGCTGACCGGAAATACCGCAAGCGCTCCATTCTGGCAGATCCTTGATCAGGCCCAGGCTTACCGCTGGCGATGTCAAACCCCGCTCAGGATGTATTATGGCGAGGCCGATGATATCATCCCCTTATATCTCTCCACGCTGCCGGCAGCTTATCAGAATCAATTGGGCAGCAATACCATTGCGATTTCGGCTGGAGCGATAGCTGATCACAGAGCCGGCTATGTTTACTCACTTATTCATGCAAAACCATGGTTCAATGAATTTTTGAAAAAATAATTATTAACACATGAAAAAACTGGTATTGACATTACTATCGGGTTTCCTGCTCTTTGGCTATTCCCAGGGAAAAACGGTTAACGAACAGCATGCCCGAATTGTTGCAACCAATTATCTGGCTTCATATTCTGCATTTTCCCTGCAGGGAAAAACAACACTCCTTGAATTGTGCTATGCCCCTGTGGAAGCTGCCGGCACAAAGTCAAAGGCGGAGCAGGCTCCCTTGTATTATATATATAATATCAATGGCTCCGGGGGCTTTATCATTATTTCAGGAGATGACGCGGTAATTCCGGTTCTGGCCTGTTCATCAGAAGGAAAATTTTTCCCCGATAAAATACCACCGCCTGTTGTCTCCTGGCTGGAGGGTTACGGGGAACAGATCAGCTATGCAATTAACGAAGGGCTGGAAGCCACTGAGAAAATCAGGTTGGAATGGACTTCACTTTCAGGCGTTAACCGGCCTGTAACTGATCCGGGATCACAAAAGGGAGTCAATCCCCTTATGACCACAAAATGGGGACAAGGTGATTATTATAATGCATTTTGCCCTATCAGATTTTATCCACCTCCAAGTGCATTTACACTCACCGGATGTGTCGCAACGGCCATGGCTATGGTTATGAAGTATAACAACTGGCCTCTCCGAGGACGCGGCATGCATCAATATAATCCGGGGATTTACGGGACAAGGGCGGCCAATTTCGGACTAAACAAATATTTCTTGAATTCCATGCCGGATATGGTAATATCACGGAATGACAATGTTGCAAGATTGATGTATCATTGCGGGGTAAGCGTCGAAATGAACTATGGTGTGACATTCAGTGGGTCACAAATGATCAGCGCCAAATGCCCTCCACCTGGCATTCATTGCGCCGAATATGCACTTAAAACTTATTTCGGTTATGATCAGGCCTCTGTCAGGGGTCTTGAGCAGGTCAACTTCGCCGACACGGCATGGTCGGGCATGCTCAAGAGAGAACTGGATGCCGGAAGGCCCGTTATTTATGGAGGATATAACAATTTCCCGCTCGGAGGACACTGCTTTGTTTTGGATGGTTACCAAAGCAACATTTATGGTGTACTATTTCATTTCAACTGGGGATGGGATGGCAAATATAATGGTGACTTTCTAATCGACAACATGAACCCTGACGGGCAAGGGGTCTATACCCATCACGAGGCCATCATCGGAATAAAAAAGCCCGCCGGTGCAAAGGATGGAAGTAAAGAGTTTTACAACCTCTGTATGAATGCACCCATCAGCAGTAAATCCGACACGATCAGTTACAAAGACACACTCTCCTTTCATACCAACATCATCAATAATGACCAGGTGGCATTCAACGGCGACATCTGCGCCGTCATCTTTGACACCAACGATATTTTTATCGATTATGTCAGGATCATAAAAGGGACCTCGCTTCAACCGGGAGCTCAATTCCCTTCCGGTATCAGCTTTACCAATCCGCGGATCACAAAAATGCTGCCCGGGACCTATTATGTTGGAATAATGTACAGCCTGGGAGACTCCGTCTGGATAGGTGTCAACGATACAAATTCATATCTGAACAGGAAGCATATCGAAGTGGTTTATAAGAATGATATAGAGCTGTATTCTGCAATGAATATCAATGGAGGAACGTACATTCTTCAGGGCAGTCCTGTAAGCGTTCAGCTTGACATAAACAACCTGGGGCTCACCGACCTGCATGGGACTCTGGCCCTTACCCTGTACGATGCCGATGGAGATTCCATAAAGGTTATCGATGAAAAAACGAATTTCACTCTCCTCTCCAAACAGCATACAAACGGGCTCATCTTCAGCAATCCAGGCCTGAATACACAGCCCGCCTCATACCAGCTGGCACTGCGGTATCTGCCTGAAGGTACAGGTGGATGGCAATTGACAGGATCAGGTTCGTATGAGAACCCTGTGGAAATTATCGTTATGTCTGCCCCGCTGACAGCCGACCGTTATGAGCCAAACAATACAAAGGATTCTGCTTATGTTCTTCCGGTCAGCTTCGTATCAAATCCTGCGGTAATCATAACAGACGGTGCAAATTGTCATACCGGCACAGATAATGATTTTTACAAAATCACCCTGCCGGGAGGTTACACTTATGTGCTATCCTGCATTCTCTATGATGCCTGGAGCGACACATCACATACCTGCACGCTTGACGGGCTTTGTTCTTACTCTTCTGATGGAACTACGTGGTCAGATCTGCCTGAAGATACAATACCTTCCAATATTGTTATGAATAACGGAGGGACATTTCTGCTGCATCTCTGCCCGGGATTCACAGAGGAGCCCGGGACATACAGGCTCAAATTAAGTATTGCGAGAAATCCGCTGGGGATTGGTGAAACGGATCCACATGATGATATCGCAGTATACCCAAACCCTGCATCGGAAAGACTGATCGTTAAATCCAGCGACAGTCAGGGGTATATTTCAGGGTACCGGATGAGCGATATTGAAGGCCGGGAGATTGTGAAAATAACGTTGCTCGTCCCGGTCCCTGAATGCGCCATTAACACCTCGGAATTAAATACAGGGTTTTATATCCTCAAAGTCACGACTGCTTCGGGTTTGATTAACAGGAAGGTGATCATCCGCAGGTAAAAAGGAGCAAATTCCCTGTTGGAATTACTTTTGTCACGATAAAAGATTCTGTTTCCAAAAACACTCCCGGCATTTCCGAAACCGGTGTTTAATGACGAAAACGAAATTTCTCGTCAATCCAGTCAAAAATTTTCTGATTGGCGAGAAGCTGGCCTCCTGCCTGGCAGTGAAGTTCGCTGCCTTCCCCTGTTTTAAAGACCATATAGTTTTTAGGGCATTTAAGGGCATCATAAAGTTGTTTTGGCTGTCCGCCAAAAAACTGTTCTGCATCGGAATCAATGACCAGCGTGGGACAGGAAATCAGATGGGCACAATCTGCTGTGAGCGGTAAATGGGACTCGAACCCACGACCCCCAGCTTGGGAAGCTAATCTGCATGTTCTGTATCATCTGTATTTACTGATGTTTTAAAGATTCATCTTACTTTGCGCATAACATATATTTATTCAGTCTTTCCTGGTTTGCTTCGGATTGCTTAGTAAAATCAAGTGTTTCAAGAAAAATGAGGTCTCTGGTTCAAAGGGCCAAAGGCCCCATTTACTGCTACCCCCAGATTTGATAACGGGGAATATCGTTTAACAGGATGAAGTTGCGAAGTTCCCGGGCGGTGGCAAACTTATACATGGCTGCAGTTTTGCCGTTGGGTGCATAGATGTTGAGTTTGAAGATGGCGCTGGGCTTTTCGCCTGGGCCGAATGAGTTGATGGCCTGTTCCATGGCCAGGCTGGCCTCATTGGTTTCAAATGCCGGCCGGTATTGGCGATTGATTGGGTAATGCTTGCCTGATTTGGCGTTTTTGCTTGAATTTGTTTTTGATTTCATGTGAACCTCCGCTTTTAAGTTTTACAAATGGTTTAATGCATAAAATGCAAATCGTAAGCAACTAAACAGCGGAGTAAATTTTAATACGCAAGGCTGCCGGTCATTTTTTTACCCATAAAAAATAAGAGAGTAAAAAAAATGACGGCACCCGAAGGGCATGGCCTTGAGAATTAAAATTTATGAAGCTAGCTTGCGTAAGATTTGCATTGAAGCACTGGCAGAAGCAATACTATTTACTAATTTCGCATAGGACTAAATCATAGCCATTGATGAAGGAAAAACCAAACATAGAAATAACTGAGAATGATGTCCAGACCATTCTACAGACCAATTACCAGGATTTCAGAGGAATCGTGGCCACTGGCGTTTATTGCTCGCATTGTAAACGTGAGCATTTGAATGTTGGCATAAAGGAATACACCATTACGCTGAATGACCTGAATGATGTTCATTTAAAGGGAAAATGTACTATCTGCGGAAGGGATGTAGGGCGATATATTGCGTATGGAGAGATGGAGAAAGTGTATCAACGGGCGGAGGAGTTTAGAAATGCTTATAAAAGCCGGGTGAATATGAAGATTGTGAAGAAAGATTAAGAATTTACAGTCACATATATTTACTATATTTGTGACCAGAATATTTAATATACTGAATCTTGAAGATTGAAGAACAGATACTTAAAAGGATGAAACGGGCAGAACCCGGGACATTATTCTTTCCTGAACAATTCAGAGACCTTGGGGAAAGTACAGCAATACGCAAGGCATTTCAACGTCTTTCACAGAATGGGAAAATAACACGGGTGACCCAGGGCATGTATGTGATCCCAAAAGAAAGCTTGCTGTTGGGTAAAATCTTGCCAGGAGCCGAAGAAGTAGCGGAGGCAATAGCCAAGAGGGATAGGGCACGGATTATACCTACCGGTGCACAAGCGCTTAATCTTTTGGGATTAAGCACTCAAGTACCTATGAAGATTGTATACCTTACCGATGGAGCAGCCAGAATTGTAAAAGTCGGGAAACAAACCATCAAATTCAAAAAGGCCGCACCCAAAAACCTGACGACAATAGGGCCGATCAGCAGTTTAATCATTCAGGCACTCAAAATGATTGGGAAAGGGAAAGTAAGCGAAATCGAATTGAATAAAATAATTGAACATCTGCAGAAGGAAAAACGTAAAAACATTTTGCATGATATGCAACTTGCCCCATTATGGATTGCTGAAATTATGAAAATGGCAATAAAGACAAAGGAATGAAGGGTTTATTAAGCTTATCAAAAGAAGACCAGTTATTAGTTTTTGAGCAGATTCGTTCGGCAACAGGAATGAGTGTGGCTGTTATCGAAAAAGACTGGTGGGTAACACAAACCCTCAGAATTATATTTGCCATGGACGTCGCGAAGTCTCTGGTATTTAAAGGTGGAACCTCATTAAGTAAAGCATGGGGACTGATAGAACGATTTTCGGAAGATATTGACCTGGCGTTGGACCGTACCTTTCTTGGCTTTGATTCGGAAATGACGCAATCACAAGTTAGGAAACTCCGGGAAAAATCATTCAGTTATATTTCAGAAGGTTTCTACCCACAACTCACATCGGAGTTTACAAAAACCGGACTTAAGGGTGCAAGCCTCACACTTGGGGAAATCAAAGATCACGACCAGGATCCTTTAATGATTGAAATTTATTATCCTTCGATAGTAAAACCAGACCAATACGTTCAGCCCAGAGTTTTGGTGGAGATTGGCAGCCGGTCGTTACGTGAGCCATTCACATTACGAAGCATATGCTCAATAATAGGTGAACATTCAAAAGGAAAGCCTTTTGCAGATGAACCCATTGAAATACCGACAGTAAATCCGGAAAGGACTTTTTTAGAAAAAGTGTTTTTATTACACGAAGAATTCCAGAAACCTGTGGAAAAAATCAGAGTAGTCCGCCTTAGCCGGCATTTGTATGATCTGGAAAAGATAATGGATACTCCCTATGGGAAAGTCGTAATGGAAGACAAACAGCTATACCATACCATTGTTGAACACCGGAAAACAATAACCCGCATCAGAGGGATTGATTATGACAACCACAGCCCTGATAAAATTGATTTTCTTCCTCCAAAAGAATTAATGAACGACTGGAAGAAGGATTATGAAACCATGCAGGAGAGCATGATCTATGGAAAATCTCTTCAATTTGAGAAACTGATTGAACGGATGGAAGAACTAAAAAACCGGTTCAGACATTTCGTTTGACCTGATAACACTTATTAGTGATTCGCAGGGACAAAGGATATGTGCCGTCGTTCTTTGCACGGCGTTTATCCAGAATGATTTTTGTTGTTGTTTTCATGGGTTATTTGCCTAACGATTTGCCTAACAAATATAGCTTTTTCTTTCTTTTTTTTGCTTTCGTTTGCAAAATAAATTTTCAGGATGGGGCATAAAAAGAGCCCCGTCAACCTTGTT